>Ga0315282_10001639_pt1 | contig 41991 bp, 31 predicted proteins | sample YL17G07_20_MG_FD_203693 | JGI IMG/M metagenome (GOLD analysis project Ga0315282, IMG submission 203693) | Sediment microbial communities from Yellowstone Lake, YNP, Wyoming, USA - YL17G07_20 | ecosystem: Environmental > Aquatic > Freshwater > Lake > Sediment | place: USA: Wyoming | collected...
CAAGAGACAATCTTCATCGTCTCTTTAATGAGGATTCACCAATAGTCATAGGAGACCCAACAGAGATAGAAAGAACACAGGCAAAGAAAACGGAGTATGTAGGTAAGGTGGGTGAAGACAAGAAACTAGGTTTTTGGCTTCTTGCTTTGTCATTTCCATACAGAGGGAGAGCTATACCTTTCAATTTCGTTACATACTCATCAAAAACCATAAATGATGACGTTACATCACGTAATCTTGAGCATAAGAGAGTCATAGGGGAACTGAAGGAACTATTGGATGACAGACCTTTGGTAGACCATTGGTTCTTGATAGGGAATTCAGTTATGAGGACTTATTTTCCGATATGGTGTTAGAAGGTATTAAGTTTGTAATTAGGCTAAAGGTAGGCAATAAGCCAACCATAATCAATGACTCAGGGGAGAAGGTATTCGAGACCGCATGTATGAAGGCAAAAAGTGGCGTCGTTATTCAGGATTATTTATATTGCTAAAGCAGAAAATACAACTGAGCGAAGAGGTTATTTCAGAAGTCATAGATGGCGTATATTTACTTTTTATGAGAATAGTCTTAGGATATGTCCGAACTCATGTCTGAACATCAAAAAATTGTATATTGATAGATAATAACAAAACAAGTATACTATATAAAAATAATGAGTAACGAAAAATCATAGAGATTATATAGTCTGATCAAATATAAAAAGCCTTTCCGTATTCGCTGTGGCAAAGGACAATGAGAGGAGGTTGAGATGAGTAAGATTGTCATTATTGGGGCTGGAAGTGTAGTATTTTCCAAAGGTCTCCTCGCAGATATAGTGATGACAAATGAATTAAACGGAAGCACAATTGCTTTGTGCGATATTGATCCTGAAGGACTTGAACTTACCACAAGGCTCGCACGTCGTATGGTGACAGAAGCAGAAGCGGATATTATGATAGAAAGCTCAATAGAGCATAATGACGTCCTTCTCGGTGCTGATTATGTGATCCAGACAATAGCGATAGGAGGCAGAACCGCATGGGAAAAGGATTTAAGCATTCCTATGAAGTATGGCATTATGCAACCTGTCGGTGATTCGGTAGGTCCGGGGGGCATTTCCAGAGCATTGCGACTCCTGCCAATAGTGGTGGACATAAGCCATGACATGGAGGATATATGCCCTAATGCACTCCTGCTCAATTACTCGAATCCCAATTCCTGCGTATGCTCTGCTATACACCAATACAGTAACATTAGAGTGGTAGGATTATGTCGAGGATTACCAGACACCCATAAGGAACTTGCCAACTATCTTGGCGTTCCCATAGAAGAAACAAACATTCTGGCAGCAGGAATCAATCATTTTAACTGGATATTGGAATTTACAGTACAGGGACAGGACGGACTTGCAATGTTGAGAGATAAATTCGATATTGAAGGTGTGCCTGACAATATGCGTATCAGTGCCAGCCTGTTCAGAACCTTTGGTGCTTATCCTGCACCGGGTGATAGGCACGTTGCCGAATTCGTGCCATACTTCCTTAACCATGATGCTGATTATGGTAGAAAATACGGTCTCAATCTTATGGAAGCTTATGGCCAATCGCCTGAACATTGGAATGAAATAAGAAAGCATCTTGATGGCTATATGCCTGTAGATCGCTATCTAAAGCGTTCAGATGAGATCGCTATCAGCCTTATATCCGCCCTTGAGAACAGTAAATGGACGATGAAAGCTTCCAACACAGACGATCCATACTTCAAAGTGGTAAGGTATTTCGACGCAGTTAATATACCAAACTATGGTCTGGTGACAAACCTACCCGAAGGTTCTATTCTCGAATTACCCGCTATCGTCAGTCATAATGGAGTAAGAGGCGTTTTCATAGGCGATATTCCTCACGGCATAGCAACAATACTGTCCCAGAGGATATATCAGCAAAACCTAACGATGGAAGCCGCTTTAAACGGTGACAGGCAACTAGCGCTTCAAGCCATGATTCTTGATCCGCTTGTACCATCACTTGATATAGCTGAAAATATGCTCGATGATCTTTTGGAAGCACATGAGGATCATCTACCGAGATTCTATGATATGAACGAGTGACAGGTAAAATAGTGATGAGTGATGAGTGATGAGTGATCAGTCTAAACTATTTTGTGTAAACGATTTGTAGAATGTCTTAAAATCTTGATCCAAAATAGAGTTTACACAAAAATTTAAATAGATTTTATTACCATCATCACTCATCACTGATTACTCATCACTCATCACTAAAAAAAATGGAGGTAAATATGTCAGATTACATTTTAGGTGTTGACGTTGGTGGAAGCAGATTGCGTCTTATACTATCAGACAAAAAGGCTGAAAATATAGCCGATGTGATAGTCATTCTTGAAGAAGGTATCACTACAGAAAAATTAAATGAGGAGGCAATAAAAGAAGCAGAGCAACTATTCAAAGCTCACGGTCTTAAACCGTCAGATTTTATTGGCGTAACGATGGGTTCAGCAGGTGTGCCAGATCAGGCAAACAAGGTACTGACTGAATCACCCAACGTACCAAAATCCATGAAAGGCCTGATTCCAGTAGTACCTGCTTTGGCGAAAGCCTTTAAATGGGACAAAATGTATATATGTAACGACTGTTCAGCCGCCGCCGAGTGCGCCAAGCGATTCGGACACAACCGACAGGACATAAAGCTTGGAGATCCATTTGCTAGTAAGCCTTATGCTTTCAGGTTCGCAAACAGACCAGGTGATGACACAAAGACGGATTACAACGTAGTCATTTATTGGACAATAAGTTCAGGCACAAACATAGGTATAAAAATAGGCGATACGCTATACAATGGCGAGTTTGGAACGACTCCTGAGTTTGGTCATCACTACCACGTAGACAAGGATCCATTCGGCAATGAGCTAAAATGCGGAGACGGCGCAACCGGACATATAGAAGCAGTACTCTCAGGCGGGGGCATAGCGAAGATAATCCGAAACGGCATAAAGTCCGGCGCAATATCAAAAGGTCACTTGTACGATAAGACAGTCAACGAACCTGATGACAAAAAATTGCCTGTAATAATGTATGACCATCTCGAAGAAGAAAACGCAAAAAGAATAGCCGATTTCGTATCATTGACCCTTGCCAGAGTTCTAGGTTTAATAATAGTAAGCTTCGGACCGGGGAAAATAGAGATCGGTGGAGGGGTAATGAAAAACTTCAGAAAGGTACTCATTCCAGCCGTCGAGTTACTGGACAACAACACAAACAACTCATTCTATCTACAGAGAGGCAAAACCAGTTTGCCTGACATCTGCGTAGCAAAAGACTATGGTACAGATTACGTCTGGAGAGGCGCAATAGCGGGCTTCCTCAGCGAATTCGGTGGTTAACGATCATGATGGGTTAGTAGGCAAAAAAACGTATGTCAAAAGACCACAAAGAATGGATTTTACAAGCTGAATACGATATGGAAACTGCCGATATAATGTTTAACACAGGCAGATATTTCTATGCAGTCTTTATGTGCCATCTCTCTATTGAAAAGGCACTCAAGGGGATATTTCTGCTTAAACTTGGTGAAATTCCACCAAAGACGCATAATCTAATATATTTGCTAAATAAGATCAATATAAAACCTAATGAGTATATTAGAGGAATTATTACTAAGTTGAATGAAACCAATATAGTTACTCGATATCCTGATGATCTCAAAAGCTTACAGAAAGATTATAATAGAGATGTTGTGGCGAACATAATGAAAAGAAGCAAGGAGGTATTTGAATGGATAAAAGTTCTGCAATAGATATAATACGTAGATATAGAAAAGCTATAGAGGCAAGAAATGTCGTAGTCAATAAGATTGTGCTATTTGGTTCTTATGCCTCTGGTAATCAAAGAGAAGGAAGCGACATTGATGTTGCAGTGATCTCGGATGACTTCAGCAATAAAGGTTATTGGGATAGGATAGACATTTTGTCAGACGCACTCTGTGAAGTCTTTGAACCAATAGAAGCGATTGCCTTAACAACAGATGAATGGGAACGAGGGGATAAAGCTATCATTGAGTTTGCGAGAATCGGGGAAATTATTGAATAATATTTTTGGGGTAAATGAATGAAAGAGTGGAAAACAAAGATTATTGCTTTAGCATTAATACTTATTATCTGCTTTGCGGTGGATATGAAACTAAAAGGATTCTCAAGTGAAACTAAGCTTGAGGATGGATCAAAACTCATCACGTGCATCGGCAAAGTAGTCAGCATAGACGCTGGAAAAGCTACCGGTGAGTCACCAGCATGGACATATCCCGTTGATGGTCAGATCGTGACTTTGAAGATATTAAGCGGGAAATATAAGGGTCAGGAAGTCTTTTCCGCTAACCCTTTTGTCGGGGAATACACCGACAGGGTGTTTAGAGTTGGTGACACGATGTATATAAGTATTACGCTAAAGGGAGATGCCATCAGCACAGGATCCGTCTCCATCGGTGAATACATGAGAATATCCTTCCTGCTGTATACCGCAGGTATATTCATCGCTCTTGTGATCATCATCGGAGGTATGAAGGGCATCAAATCTATCGCATCACTGGCGCTCTCCGTAGTCTTTATAATCGGAGTGCTGATACCTTTATGTCTGCAAGGTTACAGCCCAATATGGATATCAATTCTAATATCCACACTTAACACGGTCCTGACGTTCTTGATGATCGGTGGCGTAAGCAAAAAATCTATTGCAGGCATACTAGGTACAATCGGTGGATTAATCATGACCGCGCTTTTGTCTTTCATCTCCAGCCGAATACTTCACTTTACAGGTCAGGATATAAACTTTGGTTTCCTTGAACTTGGCAAGCGCCTATGGATGTCCCCAGAAAGCACGAACTGGAATTTCTCTGGACTTTTAGTAGCGGGTATGATACTTGGTGCATCAGGCGCCATTATGGATGCAAGTATGGCAGTCGCATCCGCCATTGAGCAGGTGAAAAAGGCTAATTCCCAAACAGGGATATGGGCTTGTATAAGGGCTGGCATGAACGTTGGCAAAGACGAGATGGGAACGATGGCAAACACTCTCATCTTTGCCTACATCGGCGCAGATATTACCCTGATACTGATGCCAATGGTTGAGTTTGGTGAGATGGGACGTGCCATGCCGATGACAAGAGTTATAAATGAGGAAGCGACTTCCGCAGAGATTGTGCAGGCAATTGCTGGAACCATAGGCATTATATTGGCTATACCATTAACTGCATTGATAGCCGGTATTCTGATAGGCAGAACGTCCCACCATGCACAGAATGTTTCGTCTGAATCAAGCATGGAATTAAATCCTCCTTACTCTCCCTTTGCTAAAGGGGGAAAGCTCGGTTTTGTGATCCCCATAGCATTGATTATCATTGTGATCGGCATACACCTTATTTATACAACAAGCAGGCATTTATCAGAATCACAGGCGGAAAAGGGGTCCCAATCGGTATCAGAATACGTCAGGGCAAGGATATTGGATAAAGGCAAGCCCATAGAAACACCAAGTTATTCACCTTATTCTAACTTGATCGCCCATAATGAGATATTAAAGGCGAAACTCTCAGGTGGCAGTTTCAAGAATGAATCCGTATTAGTTCAGAACATCATTGATCCGGGCAGGATGCCGTTAGCTAACATTGAGGTCAAGCCAGGTGATGAGATTGTATTGAAGATTGATGGATCAAAAGCAGGTATTGATAGAGTGCTTATAAACAATTACAGCAGAGATGGATACCTGATCTATCTGGCAGGATTTTTGGTCATAGTATTGGCTATGGTCGGCAGGTCTCAGGGAATAAGGACAGCACTAGCACTTGGAATATCTGTTGCAATAGTCATCAAAGCGCTTGTACCACTAATAGCAAAAGGTTATAACGCCTTGTTAGTTGTAATTGTCATATCTGGCATTATTGCCCTTTTAACATTGCTGATAGTCACCGGGTTTAACAGAAAGACAGGTTCCGCAACAATCGGCATACTTGGCGGGGTAGTTGTAGCAAGTCTTATTGTCTTGCTCGCAGATCAAAGGCTTCACTTTACAGGTATCTCCAGTAGTAGAACCGCAGTTCTTGCCCAGTTTACAGGAGTGGGAAAGCTGGATTTCAAAAGCATACTTATGGCAGGGATAATTATGGGGTTGCTCGGTACTGCAATGGATTCCGCCATTGCCATAGCATCTGCTGTAAGAGAAATCCGAAGGGCAAACCCTAAAATGCACACAGGTCAGTTGATCTCCGCAGGCATGGGCGTTGGTACAGACTTATTAGGAACAATAACCAACACCTTGATATTTGCATACTTAGGACTGAGACTGATCCTTTTGATGACCTTTGCTGGCACCACGATCTTTACAGGAAGCAAGATTGAAATACTGAATACAGAAACTATATCCGCAGAGCTTCTCCGTATCCTTGCAGGAAGCATAGGCTTAGTTCTAACCATACCCATCACAGCCACAGTAGCCGCACTATGGGACAAAATAGTCGGCTTTCTTGGCATCGGGAAGTGATCAATAAATCAACCCGAAGAGACAATGCACCTTTTTAGAGGACTAAAGATGGCAAAGATTTTGTCTGATAATGAACATAAAGCTATTAAAGAGTTTAAGGAAAAAATAGTAAATAAATTCAAATTTACAGAAATCGTATTATTTGGCTCAAAAGCAAGAGGAAATTATGATAATAATTCTGATATTGATATTCTTGTGCTTTTGAGTGAAGAATCAAATATTTCCATAGAAGAAGAGATTTTTGATATTGGGTTCGATATAGAAATAAAGTATGATGTTATTTTAGGAATCTTAGTCCATTCAAAAGCCTTCTGGAATTCTAAAGGCAGTTTAATGCCTATCCATAAAGAAATTGAAAGAGATGGTATACAGATATGACGAATGAACTTGTAGATTACAGAAGAAAAAGGGCGAAAGAGACTCTTGAGGACGCTGAACAGCTTTTCAATTTGGGGAGTCTATTCTCTGCTGTTAATCGGATATACTATGCAATGTTTTATGAGGTTATAGCATTGCTTCTTACCAAAAACTTGTCATCTCCAAAGCATAGTGGCGTGAAATCACTTTTCAATCAGGAGTTTGTTAAGTCCGGTGAGGTTAGTATAGAATCAGGAAGATTGTTTTCTCGTATGTTTGATTTCAGACAAAAGGGTGATTATGAGGATTTTGTGAGTTTTGAAGCGGATAAAGTGAAAGAATGGCTTGATGATGCAAAGCTGTTTATAAAAGAATTGGAAGAATTAATTGATAAATTGTAGGTAACTACAATATTTTGTCATTCCAGCGCAGAGCCTGCCCTCGTGAAAACGGGGGCTGGAATCCAGAGAAATTACTTCACATCGGGGTATTGTTATGGAGAAACTAATCATTATCTCGTTCAGTCTGTATGCCCTTCTGATATTATTATCAATCGGATTTGCATAGGAGGCGCCATAAACCTAGTTGACTATTTAAGATTGGATAGGTGGTAGATAATGAAAAAAGTAAAAGAAATGGATGATACTGAAATAATAATCAGTGGTATTGAAGTCTTAAATAAAACACTTGGCATAACTAACGCATTACGATTTCTTAGTCTTTTGCATAATGAACCAACTGATTATGTAGAAATATCCCAGCGACTATATGATAGACAAACTATTGAGGAAATATTCGATAGGGCAAAAAAGAATTGGAAAGAATGATAAATGAAGAGCAAAAAAATAGAAAATAAGTGAAAGGAAATTTTATATGTTAAAGGAATACACATTTGATATATTCTATGAACCTATGGAAGAAGGTGGATACCTAGTCATTGTTCCAGCGTTACCCGGGATTGTTACTTATGGTAAGGATCTGGAAGAAGCACGAATGATGGCACTAGATGCGATTCGATGTCATTGTGAATGCCTACAAAAAGATGGTGAACCAATTCCAGATAACAGCAATGCCATATTAGAGCCACAAATAGAGAAAGTTAAGGTTGCTTTGGTATCATGAGTCCACAGTTACCAATTCTGAAACCAAAAGATGTTATCAGTGCGCTTCGGCGTGCAGGATTCTATATACATCATCAGACTGGAAGCCATATACAGCTTAAACATAATCAAAAGACCTGGCTTAGAGTGACAATACCATTTCATCATGAGGATTTGCCAAAACCAATTATTAGGAGTATTATCAAGCAAGCCGAATTAACAGTTCAAGAATTTCTTGATCTGCTTGAGTAAAGGAGATATTATCATGTCAAATTTAGCAATTGATGGCGGTGAGAAGGTGCGAAAAACACCTTATCCACCAAGAAGACTGTTTGGAGAGGAAGAAAAATCTGTTGCGGTGGCTCTTTTTGATCAAGCCATTGAATCCGGTGAGGCATTTGGATACAACGGCATAGAGGAACAGTCGTATGAAAAAGAGTTTGCAGAATATCAAGGCGGAGGATACGCTGACCTTGTGAATTCTGGCACGTCTGCGGTATTTGTGGCGCTTGGCGCGCTGAATCTTGAGCCTTTAAGCGAAGTCATTGCCCCTCCAATAACTGACCCCGGCGGAGTAATGCCTATACCAATGCTCAACTGCGTTCCAGTTATTGCGGATGCTCATCCGGGTTCGTATAATATAGGACCCGATCAGATCGAGGAAGTTCTGACTGAAAGGACAAAAGCTATCATAGTAGCGCACATCTTTGGCGAGCCTGCCGACATGGATCCAATAATGGAGATAGCAAAATCAAGAGGCATCTATGTCATAGAGGATTGTGCTCAGTCACACAGAGCATTATATAAAGGTCGTCTTGCTGGCACAATCGGCGACGTTGCCGCATTCTCAACAATGAGCGGAAAACATCATGCCACAGGCGCGCAGGGCGGGGTAGTCTATACCAAAGACGAGGGATTATATTGGGAGGCGAAACGCTTTGCAGATAGAGGCAAGCCCTTCAATACTGATTCACCCACAAACATCAGAATAGGGTTGAATCTGAATAGTAACGAGCTTTCGGCGACTATTGGGCGTGTTCAGTTGAAAAAACTGCCACACATAATTGAGAAAAGACGCAAGTTTGTTAAAGGACTCGTAAATGCGATAGGTGATCTTAAAAGCGTGTCTCATGGATGGATGCCTTCTGACTGTGAATCTGCATATTGGTACGTCAGAATGCACATTGATTGTGACAAGCTTACTGTCAGCAAAGATCAGTTCGTTAATGCTCTAGCGGCAGAAGGGATACCATGCTTCGCATCATATAGGCATATTCCATCTGAGGCAAAGTGGTTCAGAGAAAGAAATACTTATGGCAAAAGCGGATACCCATGGACTGATCCTGCGTATAAAGGGAACAGGAATTGGCAGTTTCCATGCCCTAATGCTGTCGAAGCTACTGAAACCCATTTCAATCTATCCATTAACGAAAACTTTGGCGATCAGGAGGTCGCGGATTTCGCAGAAGCCCTACGTAAAGTCGAGAAAGCATATTTGAAATAACCCAACAATGAACCGTTCAGAATTTTTTATCACGAATTTCGCGAACAGGACAAATTACACGAATTTTTCTAGAATTTATTGGCGTGGTTCAAAATTATGGTAGCAAATTCAATTTTTAACATTTTTAAATCCCCCTTTGTTGAAGGGGGAAACCGGACTCCCCCTTTGAAAAAGGGGGGAAGGGGGGATTTTTGAGCATTTCAAAAAAGTGTTACCCAAATTAAAATGAAAAATGAACCATCTTAATTTATTTAGTGAAATTCGGTGCTATTTGTGTCATTCGTGATAAAATTTCTTTCTTTTCCACAATCAAGTTGGGAGAATTGAAAATGTTGAAAATGTTGAAGTTGTTAATTGTAGTGATTATTATAAACATCGTGAGCATAACTGGATGTATGGGAGGAGTACAAATGTCGGATATGGGTAAATCATCAGGGTTGATGCTATATGTATCAACTAACGGAAACGATAACTGGTCAGGACAGATGGAGAAACCTTTTGCGACACTTGAGCGCGCACGTGACGAAATCCGTAAAATTAAGAGCGCCGGTAAACTACCTGATGGCGGAGTCACTGTCGAAATACTTGGTGGAACGTACCACAGAGAGCAGATTTTTGAACTCAAGACAGAAGATTCTGGTACTAATGATGTACCAATCATTTATCGTGCAAAAAAAGGAGAGGAAGTTCGCATTGTCGGGGGGAAGGAAGTTAAAAACTTCAAGCCTGTTACAGACCAAGCTGTTTTAGAACGACTTGAACCCGAAGCAAGAGGTAAAGTCTATCAGGCTGATCTGAAATCGCTTGGCATTACTGATTACGGTAACGTAAGTGGCGGCGGAATCGAGTTATTTTATAATGATAAACCCATGACACTGGCACGGTGGCCAAATGAGGGATTCGTTAAGATTGTCGGGCTTGCTGGCGGAGAATCTGTTGACGTCAGAGGCACAAAGGGCGATATGATCGGTAAATTCTACTACGAGGGTGATCGTCCCAAGAGATGGATAGGAGAAAAAGACCCCTGGGTTCATGGATACTGGTTCTGGGACTGGTCAGATCAGCGCCATTCTGTCGAATCTATTGATACTGAAAAACGCATAATTTCTGTGAAACCGCCATATCATGGCTACGGTTATCGTGTCGGACAGTGGTTCTATGGTCTGAATATTCTGGCAGAACTGGATATGCCTGATGAGTGGTATCTGGATCGTGAGACGGGCATACTCTATTTCTATCCACCATCGCCGATTGAAAGCGGTCGTGCTGTGGTATCTGTTCTTCAAACGATGGCCACTATGGATAACGTATCTAATGTCATGATTCAGGATATAACTTTTGAGGTTGCTAGAGGCACTGCAATAACTATGTCAAGTGGAAATGATAGCAGGATTGCTGGTTGCACACTGCGCAATCTCGGCAGTTGGGCTGTTAATATATCTGGCGGGAAAAATAACGGCATAGTCGGTTGCGAAATATACGATGTAGGTAACGGTGGAGTCTCAATATCAGGCGGTGAGCGCAAGACACTAGAGCCTGCCGATCTCTTTGCTGAAAATAATGACATACACAACTACGGCAGATGGAACCGCATGTATCAGCCGGCGATCTCAATGTCTGGCGTTGGTAATCGTGCAAGCAACAACCTTATACACGATGCCCCGCATATAGGTATATCCTTCGGTGGAAACGATCATATCATAGAATATAACGAGATATACAATGTCTGCTACGAATCAAATGACGCCGGCGCAATATACAGTGGTCGTGACTGGACAATGCGCGGGACGATGATACGATATAATTATTTGCATAACATCAATGGCTTTGAGGGAAAAGGCTGTGTTGGCGTCTATCTTGACGATATGTTCTGTGGCACTGAGATCTACGGTAATATTTTCTATAAAGTCACAATGGCGGCGTTTATTGGCGGTGGAAGGGACTGCACGATAGAGAATAATATCTTCGTTGATTGCGTACCATCCGTTCACATTGACAATCGTGCTATGAACTGGGCAAATGATAGTGTAGCCACCACGATGACAGATCGCCTGCTGGAAATGCCATATAAAGACCCGTTATGGTCAGGTCGTTACCCGAAACTGGTCAGCATACTTGATGATGAGCCGGCGATTCCCAAAGGAAACATTGTCGCTCATAATATATCTATCGGTGGGAAATGGGACGGAATTTATAACGAGATAAAACCTTATGTTACCATAGAGAATAATCTTGTGGATGAAAACCCGCATTTTGTGAAAACCCCGCCGGAGAGTTTCCAGTTGCAGGAAGATTCACCAGCGTATAAGCTTGGATTCAAACCGATACCCATTGAAAAAATCGGGCTTCATCGGGATTGATTACATATTTAAACTCAAACGTAAGATGGGCATTGCCCATCCTACTTAAATAATAGGTACTGTCAAAAATAAAATGAAAACGATAAGCAAAATTGGGATATTAATCGCAAGTCTCTTAATGTTAGCCAGCTTTACTATGGCTATGGAATCGGATGTGGAAGGGAGTAAAGACCCACCGCTCTTCACACGTATGCCAAACCATTACATATCAGATTATAAATATTACGACTTTGACGGATACACGTTTGTGAACTCCAAAGGTGAGGATGTAAACGTCGAGGGACACAGATATTACGTCCAATACAGGATTCAGGAAGGTGCAAAGCCTCCCAGTCAACTCCAGATTATCCGCAACTATACCAATGCTATAAAAGCAGTTGGTGGAACAGTAGAAAAAGAAGAATTGGAGGATACCGGGGGCAACGCTTATATGAAATTGCAGAAAGACAATACAGAAATATGGGTTCATATAAGTACCCCGGGTAATTCAACAGATATTAATCCTTACCAGTTGAATATTGTGCAGAAAGCTGAAATGGTTCAGGACGTTGTAGCCAACCCGGAGGTTTCTGATGTGTTTGCAAAAGAGATCGATGAAAAAGGTAAAACTGCTATATATGGTATCCACTTCGACACTGATAAAGCGGAAGTTAAGCCAGAATCGGAAGCAGTTTTAAAAGAAGTATCCAAGCTACTTTCGCAGAATCCCGGTCTCAAGTTATATATTGTTGGTCACACCGATAACGTAGGTAAATTTGATTACAACATGAAACTCTCCCAATCAAGAGCCGAATCAGTCGTAAAGGAACTGACGTCTAAATATGGAGTCGCTTCAGATCGTGTCATACCTTACGGAGTTGGACCACTTTCACCTGTTGCCTCTAATAAAACAGAAGAAGGGCGCGCCAAAAACCGCCGAGTCGAACTCATCGAACAATAACTGCTCAAGCACTGCTGGATGTTGACGCATTGATATTTCAAACTAACGAAAACACTTATGCCCATATATACAGTCTGTTTCAATGCGACTGTATATATGGCAAAACCAGCGAATTGTCAACAAATTTCTCAAAGAGAGTTATACACAAAACTGTTGATTTTGTTATGTACCTATGATAACATACAGTAGATGTTTCACCCTTTGTATATAATAGCAGGATTTATATAAGTTAAAAAGGAGTGATAAAACATGCTTACAATCGAGGAAATTGAACAGGCAGTTTTAAAGCTCTCACCAGAGGAACTTGCTAGCTTCAGAGAATGGTTTGTGTTGATTTATATGCAAGATATGGCAGTCCACGTAATCAGAGAAGAATTAGAAAAGCAAGGGCTTAATGCTGTAAAGATTATCCTGTTCGGTAGCAGAGCAAGAGGAGATTTTAGACCCGACAGCGATTGGGATTTCCTTGTGGTTGTAGATAAAGATATAAACCGTGATGAAAAGCGAAATATTATCCTTCAAATCAAAAGACAGATGGCAGACCTGCGAATACCAAATGATATTATCATAAATTCGTTTAAGCAGATGCAAGAAAAAGCAAATGACGTTGGATATATAACTTACTATGCGCTGAAGGAAGGTGTGGAATTGTGAACGAACAAACCACAAAAAACTGGATAATAAAAGCTGAAAGCGATCTGAAGGAATGGTTTTTTAATCCAAATTCGATTAAACGATACTCTTTTCCATCAGATGATAGGATAATTCCGCTAGATTGGCTTGTTTCATGGCATGCTCAATGGTCATACTAACAAGGTTTCCTTCTCTATCAAGATCAATGTAGATATTTTCATTTATTTCTTTTGTCTCTGCAATTTCTTTATCAGAGAACTCCAGAAGGGCTGTATCAGTGTCCGAAAAGTATTTGATTCTCATTTGGTCTAATGTTACGTCGGTTATATCATTAAAGCATCATTTACCTAGGCAGGAAAAGTTTATCAAATAATATTTGGTTTCTCTTTTTTGCATCCGATATCAGTTTATCATAAGAGATTATTTCAATGTAAGTCTTTAAGTCTTGATTGTAAACAAAATATCCCAAATTATCAGGAGCTTTAGTGAATCCATAATTTGATGCAATTAATCTGATTTTAGGGGTAAGATCACAGATGATATAGCCATAAAAAGGTGTATTGTTAATTATATTGATCGGTCTTCCATTAATATCATTAACTTTACTATCCTCAATCTTTCTCACATAATCATATATTTGTGAAACAGGGTCACTATCCTCTCCCGAATAATTTTTTCTAGCAGGTCTTTTAAATTCTATTACAACGACTGACGAAAAAGGTGGAGGAGTATCTTCAGCAAAGGCAAAAGGTTCATTAAAAATAATTATATCAGGTCGTTCTAAACTGTCTACATTGATTAGCTTAATATCCTTTAATGGTATATCTGAAGCTAGATATTTGTGATATGCTAACTTTTCATCAATTATCCATAAATTTTGTTTCTCGTAGGTGATTTCATCAGATGTTGTTTTCATGGGAAATATAATTTCATGAATATTTTCTTCTAAATAATAAGTTCCTGTATCAGGGTTTGTTCGCAGGGCGTTAATTAACAAATCTAAAATGAGTTTCCTATGAATTATATGTTCTGCAAGACGGGATTTTCCCAATTCATTTACTTGCTCGATATGTCTCCTATAATCTTCTTTATACTGATTTAGATCCTTAACTTTGGAAATGTCTGTTTTCAGTATTGCATTATTTTTTTCTTTTAATTCACGCTCAATTTTTGTGATAACCTCATGTAATTTAATATCGAGTTTATCATCTGATAAATCAGGTTCAATTTCATCTAAATAGTTTTCATATTTTAACACTATTCTATATTGAGGGCGCTTTGTTTGAACGAAAGTTTCAATTTGACGAATCTTTTCACTTTGGATTTTCTCTAAGAAAGCTCTTAAATGCTCTCTTATTATGCTTAATACATCCTTTGTTAGTTCTTCTTTTGATATATCATCAAAAGATAAATGGGAATTGTTTCCATTATCTGGAAAACTAAAGTCGGTTCTTTCAGTATTCACTTTAGAATCCAGATACTTACCTGAAATATATGATGAGTAAGTAAAAGCTGAATCTATTTCATCTCTTAATTTCTTTTTCAAATTTGGTATATATTCTGAAAGGTTTTCTTTTTTTACTTCACGGTTATCTGCGCAATAATGAATCTGATGTCTTGATTCCTCACTAGAATATAACCTAAAGTGAGTAATATCAAATATATGATTTCTAATTTTAAAAGAATTTGCTTCCGAAAACTTCTTGATTCTTTCAACAAATAAATCATTAAGATTTACCTTATCATCATCATATAAAATAATCAATGGACAATTTTCATCCAGGAAATAGACCAGAGTGTGTTCAATTATTTTCATTGCGATAGTATCAGCTTTTTTGGGACATGAATATGAATCCCGATACTTATCATCAAAATTAACAAGATAAACGACTGTTCTATTTTCTTTTTGTATACTCTCCATCAATTCGTGATGTTCTATTCCGTTTTGGGTAGGAACAAAATCGAAAACTCTTTTTTTAAATCCTCCATTTTCATGAAAAGTGCTTTCTATATGAGCATATTCAAAAGCTTTTAACCAAAGAAATCTACCTATTCCTTTACCACCTTTTTCAGCCTTGTAAGTAGTATCGGCAGTTAGAAACGCATTATAATTTGGTTCATTAAAGCCAATTCCATTATCTTCTATTCTAAAAGACTTAATAGGGTAGAACTCAGTATTATCATATAATAACCCCTGTGATTTATCTCTTTCTATGAAAATTTTAATTATGCCATTTTGAGAATTCAATTCCTCAATAGCGTGAATTGAGTTTACTACAGCCTCAAATAATGGATAAAGCGGTTTGGAATATGGCAAATTTACGTTTTTAATTCTGCCTTCGACATTTATTTGCATTTTTGCCCCTAGTAAATGGAAAGGTCTATTATTAAGTTATAACTAATATTTATTATATCTTATTTTACCACAAATCCATAAATTGTCAACAAATTTTCAAAGATGGTCACACACAAAATTGTTGATTCTGCCATGTATCTATGATAATATACAGTAGATGCTTCACCCTCTGTATATAATAATAGACTAATATATATTGTCAAACAGCAATAGGAGGTAATTATATTGAAAAGCTTAATTGTCGTTCACCCAAATTTTGAGGCTTCTTGGCCCTATTCGGCAGATCATTTTCACAAGTTGTGGAAAGAACAGGGACCGGTTGAGTTTATCCGACTGGATTACAGCGATCATCGCCCACTCAGCGAGATCGTCTCTAATCACAGTGAATTTGTCCGTTTAGTCTGCTGGGGAGTTACCGCTACGCTTGATAGTTTAAAGCTGTTCACAAATTTAGAGGAAGCTACTTTTGATCCATGGCCATCTGCGGAATGTATAGATTATCTCAAAAGCGCCGGTGTGTCAGTGTATCACCATCCGACAGAGGGATTCTGGGGTCAAACTGTATCGGAATTCGGTCTTGCGTTGACCCTCTGCGGACTGAGAAGGATCCCGCAGTTGCACCACGAGATTTTGACTTCTCTGAAACCCTGGGATTACAGCCCGCCTGAAGGCATAGGTCGCCCGGGCGCCAGAGGACATCAGTTTGGCGATGACCCGAATTTCACCAACGGCACTATTGAGGGTAAGCGAGTTCGTGTCGTTGGGGCAGGAAATATCGGCAGTCGCTATGCCAGTTTCTGCAGCATGCTTGGCGCAGATGTGGCAGTCTGGGACCCTTTTGCAAATGAGCCTAGTTTCCATCGTGCTTATGCCCGTAAAGAATGGCATCTCGATGACCTTGTGAAAGATGCAGAAATCTTTGCTCCCATGGTTCCGCTTACTGATAAAACGAAAGGTATTGTCACTGCTGAACATATTTACGCTTTGCCTAAAGGATGTCTTGTCGTCCTCGTGACCCGTGCTAATATATGCGATATGAAAGCAGTGCGGGAAAGAGTTCTAGCAGATGAGATCGCCCTTTCCGCCGACGTCTGGGATGTTGAACCGTTGCCGTTAAATGATCCGTTGCTAGGTAGGCATAATGTCGTCCATACTCCGCATGAGGCTGGTCGCACTGCTGATGCTAATAGAAAATTTGCAGAGAAACTAGCTGAACAGTTCAGGACGAGGAATTTCTAGCCACTGATTAGCACTGATAAAAAAGGAAATATCTGTGTTCCATCCGTGACTAAATAAAAATGAGAGGTAAATAATGCGATTTGTAGTATATATGGGTTGTGTCGCATCAATGCTTATAGCAATACAAGCTAGCTATCCAATGGAATATATTGTAGATGGACAAAATCCACAGGCATCAGATCAAAATTCCGGCACGACTGAACAACCGCTGAAAACTATCCGTAAAGCGGCGGAAATGGCTCGTGCTGGCGATAGTGTTATCGTGAAAGCGGGAGTCTACCGTGAATCTATACCATTATCGAATAGCGGAACTCCTCAATCACCCATCAGGTTTATTGCCGATCCACCAGGGTCAGTTGTAATAACAGGCGCTGATGTTCTATCGGATTGGAAATCATTGCCTGATCAACTGTCTATTTATTATGTGGAATGGAAATATCAGTTTATCATCAATCATAAAAAAGATGGCACTCCAATAGAGCATCATCCAGAAGATGCACCTATATGGGGACGTGCAGAGCAAGTCATTGTAGATGGTTATCAACTCGTACCCGTAGGAACGTTAGACGAGTTAATAAAACAGATAAATCAGAAGCAACCACCAAGCGCAGTTTCAAAAGTTCCAAATCCAAAAGGCCCAGATACATGGTTTGGAATGTTTGCAGTAGACACGACCAAGAAAGAGCTTTACGTTTATCTTTCAGATGGTTCTGATCCAAATAAACATCGAGTTGAGTCTTCCTCTCGTGGATTGATATTTGGCACAAATCCATGGATGAACCGTAATGGAATTGAGAATGTTCAAGTATTCGGGTTCGTATTTAGATATGGCGCAAGTTTCCCGCAGAGACCTGCGGTATGGTTGCATGGACGAAACAATCTGATTGAGAACTGTGTTATTGAGGATATGTCGGGTGGAGGAGTCGGTGTTGGCGGAACGATGAGACATTGTGTAGTAAGACGATGCGGACATACAGGCGGAGGCGCTAGCGGCGATAACTTCCTCAATGAAGAATGTCTATGGGAAGAAAACTGCTGGAAACCGATTAATCGTGGTTGGGATGCCGGCGGTTTCAAGATGGCGTGGAGTAATGGCGGAGTTTTTCGACGATGTGTATTTAAGCATAACGGCGGACCCGGGTTATGGTTTGATATTCATGTCCGTAATGTGTTAGTGACGGAATGTGCGTTTCAGGAGAATGAACTAAGCGGGTTATTCATCGAGATCAGCCGTGATATAACAGTATTGCATAACCTGATGATTCGCAACGGATTAAAGGCTGAAGGTCCCTCGTGGAGCGCCGGCGGTATACAGATTGCGGAAAGCATAAACTGTCTTGTGGCGTTTAATACGTGCATTGGGAATAAAGATGGCATAACTTTCCGTGAGCAAGGTCCACGACCATTGGAAACCAAAGACTTTGGCACAATACCCTATCATAATATGGGCGATGTCGTGTTAGGAAACGTCTGCGCATCCAATAATGGCTATCAACTGGGAATTTGGTATGACAACGGCTTTTTTGGCTGGCATCCAAGCGAAAAAAGGAAATATGGCACTGAGGAAGCGTATAATGAATATCTTAAAACTATACCCGATAAAATTTATGATCCGACAAAGCAGAATATTCTCATTGACCGAAACATTTATTATGCAGAACCCGAACAAAAGATGATTCTATACGGAGTCACTTGGAGACCTAAATTTCAAGAATTTGCGGATGTTAGCAAATTCAGTGAATATACTGGTTTTGATGCGCATAGCATTGTGACTGATCCGATGTTTATAAACGCCGAATCAGGTGATTATCAGTTTCAGCAGAATAGTCCTGCTTGGACAATGCAGGCTGGATGGCTTACGGCGCCGTCTGATATAGATAAATGGATGGCGGAATTCCTTCCGTCATTTCGATAAAATTAGCCATCTACTAACTGAACAATTTAGAGCAAGATAGATTTAGCCACAGAAATACACGGAATTCTTTTCTTTTTCAGTGTTATTCCGTGTCCTTCCGTGGCTAAAAAAGGAGGATTAACCAATGGGTAAGAAAGTCAATATGGCTATCGTAGGTCTGGGGTTTGGCTCTGAATTTATTCCTATATATCAGAATCATCCTGATGTAAATCTAGTCGCTATCTGTCAGCGCACAAAAGATAAGCTGGATAAAATCGGCGATACTTTTGGCGTTGAGAAACGTTATACGGAATTTGAGGAACTGATTAAAGATAAGGATATAGATGCCGTACATATCAATACCCCTATCCATAACCATGCGCCTCACAGCATCGCCGCCCTTAAAGCAGGTAAGCATGTTGCCTGTACCGTTCCTATGGCGACAACTGCCGAAGAATGTAAAAAGATCGTTGACGCTCAGAAAGCTTCAGGCAAGAATTATATGATGATGGAAACGACTGTCTATTCCCGTGAGTTCTTGTATGTCAAATCACTCAGGGATAAAGGTGAGTTAGGACGTATACAATTTTTGCGAGCTGCGCATCATCAAGAGATGGCAGGTTGGCCCGGGTACTGGGAAGGACTTCCGCCAATGCACTACGCTACACATTGCGTGGGTCCATGCCTTGCACTTGCGCAAAAATTAGCGGAATATGTGTCATGTTTTGGTTCAGGACGAATCGCTGATAATTTAATACCAAAATACAATTCTCCGTTTGCAATTGAAACCTGCCACATCAAGCTAAAGGATTCTGACCTGAGTGCAGAAATAAGCAGATCGCTATTCAATACAGCAAGGCAGTATATAGAAAGCTTTGATGTCTATGGTAGTAAGATGAGCTACGAATGGCAGCAGATCGAAAAAGAAGAACCTGTGGTATTTATAGGTGAGGAAGCAAAGCGTGTGCCTATACCAGATTTTGCACATTTACTTCCTGAGCCTATCCGACAATTTACCACCAAAGGTGTTTATGATATGGAAGAAAATCAGCATCTTTCCTTCATTCAGGGCAGTGGGCATGGTGGGTCGCATCCACATTTAGCCCATGAGTTTGTTATGAGCATCCTTGAAGATCGGGATCCATTCCCCAATGCTCTCCAATCAGCTAACTGGACATGCGTTGGTATCATAGCGCATGAGTCAGCCATGAAGGGCGGAGAACTTATGAAATTGCCCGATTTTTAGCTATGAGTAGTTTTATTTATATGGAGTGCGTGAGTGTTAGCTTGCGCACTGCTCCCCAAAAGGATATGAATAAATGAATTGGTGTGAACGTATATCTATGGAATTGGTATGACGAAATTTAAAAGGATTTTATAATGGATATTCAAACTCTATACCAAAAGATTAAAGAGAAAATCCAAAGCGTAAAATGGATCGAAATAATTTCCATCGCTGTTTTTGGCTCAATTGCGAGGCACGAAGATAATGTAAATTCTGATCTCGATCTTTTGATAGTTGCTAATGGAATCCCACAAAAAAGAATACATAGAATTAACGATATAGTGGATATAAAGCGGATACTTGATCTTGATCTCCCTGTTGACATTCTCTTAGTGTCTAAAGAGGAATGTGAAGCAAATTTTAAGAATCATAATCCATTATATCTTGATATCTCTGAAGATGCAAAGATCATATATGATACAGGATTTCTGAACAGCTTAATGAATGAAACGAGAGTATATATTGACTTAAACCATATTCAGCGTGGAGCCAATTCCTGGTCGTTTCCAGTCAAAGATAGAATAGTTACTCCTCTTTCTAGAATTACTAATAGAGAATGGGCGATTATCTGGTTGCAAGACGCAAAGCGTGACCTGATGGCAGCGTCTTATTTGCTTGACATTTATCTATATGAAAAATCAGTTTACCATTCTCAACAAACTGTTGAAAAAGCAATAAAAGCGATTCTTGCGGTTTGGGGTGAGTTTGACAAAACTCACTTTGTTGCAAGTAGCCTACGCAGGGAGTGCAATAAACGAGAGTTAGATGATTGGAAAGAAAAGCTGATAAATATAGCAAATTTCGGCGATAGAACAGAACCTCATGTTTCCCTTAGTCGTTACCCAAGTGCAACAGAGGGCACCCTATGGATACCAGCCGAAGAATATGATGTTGATGATGCAAAAGAATACCGCGATGGTGCTGAATTTGTTATAAAAACAAGTGAGGAATTCATTGAATGGTGGTTTAAGTAATGAATAAGTATGATGGGCATTGCTCATCATACTTTTGTTTGCAAATAAAAGCACTAAATAACGCCTACTTTATTCTATTCAGACGATTGTTCAAGGCTCTTCTGGTCATTCCTAAAAGCTGGGCGGCGATTGTCTGATTACCATTGGCGCGCCGTAATGCTTCGTCAATCACCATCTGTTCAGCATCTTTCAGCGTAGGAAACTGCTCTGGAAATATTATCGTGTTATCTTCTGAACGATCTTCGTTTCCTTCATCAGAATAATTCATCTGATTGCCGTCCTGACCAAAACCGATCTTGTCTTTGAAGGATTCCATTGATAACACCCCTGATTTGTGCCTGCTGACAGCGTCAAACACCATTCCCTCAAGTTCCCTGATATTCCCCGGAAAATTATAAGTATTCAGTAGAATGAAAAGCTCTTTGGGTGGAGTTGGTTTCTTTTTTCCCAATGCCTGTGCTGATTTTTCCATGAAATGATCCACCAGTAGTTGTATGTCATCTTTGCGCTCATGCAGTGGAGGAATGTGTATGTGGTGAGTTCTTAAACGATAGTAAAGGTCTTTACGGAACCTGTCCTTTTTTTGCATATCTGTAATGTCACGGTTCGTTGCGACAATGATACGCGCGTCACTAAGTTTCGGCACATCTGAACCGATGGGATAATATTTACCTTCTTGTAGCAACCGGAGTAGCTTCACCTGTGATTCAAGGCTGAGATCACCAATCTCATCCAGAAACAGCGTACCGCCTGCCGCTTGCTCAATCAAACCTTTACGGTCCCGATCCGCACCGGTAAACGCACCTCGTTTGTGACCAAAAAGAGTGTCGGAGAAAAGGGTATCATCTACTCCTGCCACGTTCAAAGAAACGAACTCCCCCCGACGACCGCTTAACTTATGGATAGAATGAGCTATTAATTCTTTGCCAACGCCAGTTTCACCAGTGACTAACACAGGCATAAACGTCTTTGATATTGCCTCTATATATTGAAAGATTGACCTCATATTATCGCTTTGTGTCACAATATCTGAGAAAACTTCTGGATGCTCTAATTTATCAGAGAGCAGATATTGCTTTAATAAGGTGTTCTCATTGCGCATTTCTCTCATCTCGATTGCGCGCCTTAATGTCATTGTAAATCTGGACTCATCTTCTATAGGTTTGACTAGATAATAGTATGCCCCTGATCTCATGCAATCAACAGCAGTCTTAACTTCATTTATAGCAGTAAGGATCACAACGGGGATCAATGGATAATCCTGCACAATAGCAGGCAGAAGCTCCCATCCGGTAAAATACGGCATATTCATATCCAAAACAACGACGGAAAAATCCTGTTCCGAAAGCAAAGGCATCACTTTACGGCTATCGCTACACTCAATGACGTTGTTGATGCCATCACTAGATAAAATCATTCTAGCAGTTAAAAGAAAATTCTCTTCATCATCAACTAGCAAAACAGGTAGAGATGGAAAAGTGATTGAGTTCATTATTAAACCTCCGCTTTTATCAATATGTGCGGTTTTAAGATTGTATAAGTATATAACTGCAATTTCCTATTATATCACAATAATATTAGTTATTCAAAATGAAAAAAGGATTTCTCAACTGAAAACTTCTTTACGTAATCGTCAAAAAATGCCATTTTGGCATAACGTAGGGGCGAAGCATTTTCAGCTAGATCAAGATTTATAGCCAATTTGTATAAACGTGAAAATGCTTCGCCCCTACAAAAAACTATTTTTCAACGGTTACTTTACAAAAACTTCTTGAGTAAGTGTTTCTTATCTGTTAAAATGGAATAACATAAAAAGGAGATAATTATGAAATCCGTAAAAATACATTACTCATGGTTCATACTTATTGTTGGGACGTTGATCGTATTTGGGGCATTGGGACTTGGGCGATTTGGTTATACAATAGTGTTGCCTGCCATGCAAAAAGGCTTGGGAATGAATAACACGCATGCTGGAATTCTGGCAACAGCAAATCTAGCGGGATACCTTGCTTTATCTGTAATCGGCGGTGCATTAGCGTCACGGTACGGTCCACGGACAGTAATCACAGCGGGATTAGCTCTTGCCGGCGCTGGTATGTTGCTCACCGGTACAGCTACAGGATTTATTTCTGCAATAGTCTGGCGTGCATTGACTGGAATTGGCAGTGGAGCGAGTAACGTTCCTGTGATGGGATTGATGCAATCGTGGTTTGCTAAAAAGCGTCGTGGATTTGCTTCGGGAATTGCAGTTTCAGGTTCCTCCCTTGCTCTTATCATTACCGGACCAACTGTCCCATACATTATATCTATATATATGGATAAAGGTTGGCGTATAAGCTGGTTCATCTTTGGTGGAGTAGCTTTATTGCTCGCTATTATTGGATTCCTTATTTTACGAAATCGCCCTTCCGATATAGGACTCAAGCCTTTAGGATTGGAAACTGATGAAACTATATCAAGCCAGCAATCGGAAGGACTTCATTGGGGGCATATATACAGTTCGGCTACTGTTTGGCATCTAGGGGCAGTATACTTCGCCTTTGGGTTTTCGTATATGATCTACATGACGTTCTTTGTCAAAAGTCTGATCACTGACGGCAGGTACACGCAATCATCAGCGGGTCAATTATTTATGCTCATGGGTTGGTTCAGTTTACTTTGTGGGTTGATCTGGGGTACGGTTTCTGATGTAATTGGGCGCAAACGAGCTTTGTTTATTGTATATCTGATCCACGCCTTATCATTCAGCCTATTTGCGTTAGGATTTGCCCCTGTCGGTTATACAATTTCAGCGATACTGTTCGGATTAACAGCGTGGAGTATCCCTGCAATTATGGCGGCTACTTGCGGTGATGTGCTTGGTTCAAGAATGGCTCCAGCTGCATTGGGATTTATAACGCTATTCTTTGGCATCGGGCAGGCTATCGCTCCTAGTATCGCTGGCACAATTGCAGATGCAGTTGGCTCTTTCTCCCCGGCGTTTTTGCTTGCGAGCGGAATGGCACTATTGGGCGCTATTGGTACGCTGTTTCTTCGTTCATCGTCTTTGCGAAATTGTTAATTATAACAATGCTCTAACCTCTATTGACTCAAAGGCTACATTTGCATTTTGAGCAAAGAAAAACAATCTATCGCCATCAATTTTCATAACTCGGCACACCAGAGTTCTGCGATTATCAATGCAAATATCAATAATGTCATCTTTTGCTATAATCTGTAATTCAAAGGGCTGATCAAGACCATCTACTGTATATATAGAAGTGAATTCGTTTTCGTCCATAGTGTTGCTGTCAGGTTTACGCAGACCTGCTTTCTGGTGATTTGGTTCAAACCGAATCTCGTTCCCATCCCGATAATTACCAAAACCTCTCAAACATACGCCAAAATAAGACGAACCAGCGTCCGGAATTACACGAAGCTTGATATAAGTGTTTTGAGGAACTTCGAGTAGCGCCGCAACACCTAAACTATCAACAGCATTGATCTGAATATTAGAACTATCTCCCGAAACACTTTCAGTAAGAGCTTCAAACTTTAAATTTAAAATTTTTCCACTGGGGGGGATAAGCTCTTCGACAAATTTTGTTCCAAGTGTCCCATCCTCGAACTGGACGATCTCACGAAAAACAACACCACCACCATAACCGCTATCTGGCAAGAAAGCGGTTCCGATCCGCCTTCCATTTTTAAATGGTGCTGTTTTAAGAACCCTTACTTGAAAACCATCAAAAACGTCAGTTTTGGGGTTAAACCAGGGTCCAAAAGGCTTTCTTGACATCCGATAACGCGCTATACCATGAATACTAAAGATAAGATAATACCAATCGTTCCAAGAGAAGTAATCAGGACATTCAGGTTGACCAATATGTCCGGGAACTATAAAGGGGTCTTTCAAATCCCAATTTTTCAGATCAGTTGAGACTAAATGAGCAAGACATCCGCCACGACCTGCAAGATCCGAGATTTCAAGTTCTGCAGTTATGAGCAAATGGAAAAGCTCTTCCTGTTTATCATAGAAAATGGCAGGATCTCGATAGGGTCCCTTGCGATAAGGCGGTTCTGGTAAAGCAAATGGGTTGGGAGTTGTTTTTGTGAAATGAATACCATTAATACTCGTTGCGAGACTAAGACATTCCCCAATTTTTTGGAGTCGTGTAGCATAATAAGCATAATACATCCCTTGATAGAATATAACCGAACCAGTACAAACAGAACATTCTTGTTCTTCTGTTATAGATAATGCTAGAGGATGATTTGTCCACTGGATCAGGTCAGGTGTTGAGGCATGCGCCCATTGATGCGCCCCAAAACCCCATTTACTCCGATGATGTCGCCTATCAAGAAGATAGTAAAGGTGAAACATTTCATCATGGTAGAACGGCATGCAGTCGCCAACGTTAGTGTTGTGGCCTTTGGGCTTCCAATATTGTGTAATTGGGCGATCATCACCTAATATCTCTTTTTCTCGTATTGCCGTTTCCTGATCACCTCCGCTTAATAAAATGATCTCATCGTCAGACAAGGCACGATTCCACAGTGCAAAATGGTCTATAAGTCCATAAAATCCAGAAGTTATCTTGTTATCATAAGATTCGGCTCCGATCAAACAAGGCTCAACATTTCCTTGCCTCAAAGATCCCATAGGATATTCTTCATCCACTAGAACGCCGTCAACAAATAACTCCAGCTTGTAAACATTATATCTTACAATTATGTCGTGCCAAAAAGTAGAACCGATCATAGAAACCGGAACACATACGCTAATTGGACGCTCATTGCTATCAATTCCCAACCAAAATGTAAGCATTTTTTCGGATCCGTTATCTATTGCAATCAATCTATAAATAAGCCTATTGTTTCCGCCATATTTAGTGATTATAGGTGCATTCCATTTGCCTGATGAGTCTTTTATTCTAATGTATAGGCTCATTGATTTGCCCGTAAGATTCAATTTTCCACGAGCGCCTTGTCCAGCGTTCAAATATCCGCCATGAAATTCAGCTACGTATCCATCTCCACCACGTTTTATTGATTCATCATATTCGGATCCCAATAACCTAATCCCGACTTTTACATCGCCGTTGGGTATCAAAAAGCTGTTTTTAGCCTTAGCATCATTTAGTTTAGACATCTTCCACAAAGCCACGGCATCACTAAAAAGAGATTTACTAACGGTAGCCTGATCACTTTGATTAACATCCTGAATATCAGCTAAAACCCCTTTAATGGAAATCAGATCAATCCCATTATCCATTTCTCCTCCCTCACAGCAATATCACTTTGGTTCTACATTGAAAAGCTCTCGTTAATATGAGATAATAGCAATTAAATTAAATTTAACATTGTTGAATTAACAAGCTTAAGAAAAGGTTTAAAGTTTTTATAGACACTCAGATAATGTTTTTTAAACAGAATAATCACGAATTGCACAAATGAGTGAATTACACGAATATAGTTATCAGAATCATTTATTCATAAGGGTTTTCTTAGCTGAAAACTAAAAACTGTTTAAATTTCAAAATGATTTCAAACTTTTTTAAAAAAAATTATCAAATATTTAAAATTGACTTTTTTGCGTTGAAGCTTTAATTAATATTATATAATACACCCTTGAATTATACTTGTCAACTACTTTAAAGTTAAAAAACTTTATGAAATACAATACATAAATATCTATATATTTTTTTGCAAGGAGCAGGAATGGACGAAAAAAATGATATATCTTTAGGTAATTTTATGGGAGTAAGACCCGCAAATTTTGATAATGCCAGAATAATTGTCTTACCTTTTCCTTATGAGGGAACTGTGACTTATGGTTCAGGAACACAAAACGCTCCAAAGGCTATAATCGAGGCGTCTTCGCATGTAGAATTTTATGACGACGAATTGAACTATGAGCCTTATTCACTAGGCATACACACTTTACCAGAAATGAAAACAAACTTCAATAGTCCAGATGATATGTTTCAATCTACTCATAAACTTGGCATCAGACTCGCTGAAAGTGGAAAGCTCATAATTATGCTTGGTGGCGAACACTCAATAACACCGGGCATGGTCTCTGCTTTTGCCAAAGTTTATGATAGAATTTCGGTTCTCCAACTGGATGCACATTCTGACTTGCGTAATACTTACAATGGGTCAAGGTACAATCATGCTTGCGCTATGCGTCGTGTTATAGAATATTGTCCAGCAGTTCAGGTAGGTATACGAAGCCTATCTCTCTCTGAGAAACGTTTTATTGATCGTATGCAACTGCCAGTTTTCTTTATGCGAGATATGAGACACTCTGATTGGATGGATGATGCGATAGATAAATTATCGGGAAATGTATACGTGACTCTTGATCTGGATGTCTTTGATCCATCTATCATGCCATCTGTTGGAACACCTGAACCTGATGGGATGTTATGGAATGAAATCACCACCTTTTTGCGAAAATTAGCTGATATGCGCAAAATCATTGGATTTGACGTAGTAGAACTCAGTCCTCAAAAGGGAAATATAGCACCAGATTTTCTTACTGCAAAACTCATATATAAGATGATTGGTTATGTTCTGTTTGGAAACAGAAAGCAAACGGAATCAGTAAATATACAAAAAAATAAACAAAGGGGAACAGATATGATTAACACAACAGGAAAAATTTATATTTTGCAACTTACAGATTCTGCAACTGAATTAACTGGCGCAATAAAAATCGATCCAGAGCTATCTACTTCATATAGGGAAGTTCTCGATAGATACGTCAAGGAAATAAACAAAGAGATCATGACTCCTGAATCTGAGAAAAATCTTAGCATCATTCAGGATTGTATCTATAAAATTGATGATGATGGTGAATTGCATGACCTTTATGATGGTATTATCATAAAACATAGAGATGATGTTGTTGATCTCGATGACGAAACAACCTTCGAGTTTATTCAACCAGAGGATCAAGACGGTTTTATGCTTCTTGATGTAACCATTGACCGTTCTCAGATTACAGAGGAAAGCAATCCTTATGGTTATAATATCAGGCAGTGGATGAAAAATCGAGATACCTTTGAGAAATTTGTTACCGATTGTGTTTCCGAAAAATATGGATCAGACGCCAATAGAATTTTGCAGCTGGGTACTTACGAAGATAAAAAAAAGTTTCTATTAGCGGTTAGCAGAAAGATATGGGAAAGCGATTTTGAGTTATACTCACGTTTTATCGGTGACAAACAAAGGTTCAATGACCCAGCAGAGACGCTGAAAAACATAATATCAGGCAGGGGTGGAACCTGTACAGAGAAATCCTCTGCTATGAAAATGATCACTGATGCTTATAGTTTTAAGTCGGAATACCTTCTTGGTGGACCCAATGCAAAAGGTCAATTTCCGGCTGATGCACTTCGGAAGATGCTGAAGACTATGGACTTTACATTTGGGAAGAAATACATGGCTTATTGGCAGCATGAGGCGCTTCTTTACAATGTTGATGGTGAAGACATTATGATTGACGTCACCAATGGCAACGTTCCTTTCCTTTTCTTGACAGGTTACGATATTGAAGAATTGTTAAATCCTCGTAATAAGAAAAGCGTTAAGGTTAGAATGGTCATGGACAATGAAGAATTCTATTATCACGTTGTTCCGCAGGACATTCCAGAAAATTTACTAACTGCCATGCAGGACTGGATAGAAGACGTTGACCTTATAAACGTATTTGACGATGGGCTTGGACTTCTGATTCGTGAGGACTACTACGTTTGGCCGCTTATGTATCACGATGATGACGATAAGCTAAAGGAATACGATTGGTGGCTTGAGACGATAAAGCAAAAAAAACTTCCTGCGGTGGAACTTCTTGATAACTACTCATTACCCGGAACTATTGTAAACGAATTCAAGGAGAAATATCCTCAAAAATTCGTTGACATAGTAGAAGCGGCTGATTACCTTGCAGAGAGGTATAACGAGTCTTATCGTGAATCCGCCGACGAACCCTTATATAATGTAGCCTACATCTTCGTGAAGCTAAATAATTAAGGATTTAAGAAGGTAACACTTTTGAAGTCAGTAAGAATAAGGAATTAAACCACAGATGAACACCGATTCACACAGATATAATTAAAAGATTAAAGATTAAAGATTCGGAAATAAATTATAATCTTCAATCTTTAATCTTCAATCTTTAATCCTTTTTTATCTGTGGTTTCATAATGAATTGTTGCCTTAATCTATTTGGAAAATGAAACGTACTCGTTTTTGCTTGATTAGTAATTTTCTAATTGTTATAATCCATAAGGATGAAAATTTTGGAGTCTAATGAAACATTAGGGAGTTTTTTAACTGTGGAAGTGAAAATATGAACCTATTAACTAATCCAATATTTAAGATTTCTTCTGATTCAAACATACCAGAAAGCTGGGAGTTATTCAGCCCAAGAGATGCTATCTGTCCCATAATGAGGTTATTAGGTGATGAAATAACTCTAACTGGCAACGGCAGTATCGGTGTATTTGGAACTTTGAAGCAGATGGTTAAAGGTATCAAAGGCGGTGAAGGATACCGTTTCGGTGTAGATATTCGGGCTGATGATAAAGTCGGGGATGTCCACGATACGGTACGTGTTATAATTCAATGGAAAAGCGATAATGGGACGGTTCTCCAGACAGACTACTGTTGTAGATTTACCCCTGGCGATCAATGGACACGTTTAGAGCAAGTTTATAAGGCACATCAGTCGGCTACCTGTGTTGACGTGCATCTGGTTTTTCGATGGTCGCCTTATGGTTCTGTAGTGTGGCATGCGCCAGAGCTAATTCAAGTGCCTGCGCCAAAACCCCGAAAGGTTACAGTCAGCACCATATCCATTGGAGGCGGAGGACTTGATGAAGCCTGTGAACTATACGAGATCGCTGGCAAGCGTGGTAGCGATCTAGCATGTACTACTGAGTTTCTTACAGGCTTTATGGAAGCCGTCGAACCGATACCCGGTCCAACCTCTGACCGATTAGCAAAGATTGCTAGTAAATACAAGATGTACGTAATAGCAAGCATCATCGAAAGTCGTGGTGATTTAATTTATAATACATCCTTTCTGCTTGATCGTGAAGGAAAACTCATTGGTAAATACAGCAAGGTTCATCTTACGGAAGGTGAAATCTTTTTAGGGGTAACTCCCGGAAATGAGATTCCAGTCTTTGAATGTGATTTTGGTAAGATTGGGATCACAATCTGCTATGACAATAAGTCCTCTGATATACACAGAGTGATGGCGTTAAAGGGTGCTGAAATTATCGTATCGTCATCAGAAGGCGATGGGCGCGAGGGAGGGTTCACTCATAACATCGTGGCACAGGCACGAGCCATTAACAACAGTGTATGGGCGATAGGGGCAGGCCGCAGTTCACAGAATATCGGTCAGGGCGGACATTGGCTTAGTCGTGGCACATTCATAATAAGCCCGGAAGGTTACGTCCTGTCAGATTGTGGGAAAATGGGTCCCGAAGTGCAGACTCGTGAAATAGATTTAGGACGAAGCCTGTTAGGGGCGGTTTCACTGGCTGGAATGGAAACTTTCTCAGACGTATGGCGTGAGGCAAGAAGACCGCACCTTTATAGACCATTATCTGCGGATACAGGACGAATAAAACTATAAAACAATCCGATTTTTGGGTGGTGTAGAGGGTGTATAGATCGTGTAAACTTAATTGTGTAAGTTTCCTCCTTGTGATAAAATAAATGTCCATTGATATTTATATATAATTGATGAAGGATGAATTAAATCCTTCTTCATCCCTCATCCTTCATCTTTTTAATGATGGTGATGCTCGTGATCTTCTGATTCTTCCTCTTCTTCCGGGAGGTCAGTTATCAGCGCTTCAGTAGTGAGCATCATCCCTGCAACGCTTGCGGCGGTCTTTAATGCGGCGCATACGGTCTTTGTGGGATCAACTATGCCCGCAGACATAAGGTCTTCGATCTTTTCTGTAAGAGCATTAAAGCCAAAGTTCTCACCCATACTAACTGCGTTGTTGATGATCACGGCACCCTCTGCACCGGTATTTTCAGCGATACAGCGCATCGGTTCTTGTAAAGCCTTTTTAATTATATTCACTCCAATGGCTTCATCACCAGACAGTTCCAGCTTTTCGACTTCGGAAATAGCGTGCATAAGAGTGGCACCACCACCAACGACTGCGCCTTCTTCCAATGCGGCTCTAGTCGCAGCAAGAGAATCTTCCACCCTTGCTTTTTTCTCCTTCATAGCTGTCTGTGTCGCTGCGCCAATGCTAATAACAGCCACACCGCTGACCAATCGAGCAAGCCTTTCCTGAAGTTTTTCTCTATCATAATCTGACGTAGTATCCGCTATCTGCCTGCGTATCTGTTCAGCCCTACCCTTTATATCATCGCTTTTTCCATTTCCGCCAATGATGGTTGTGTTATCTTTGTCTACGATCACACGCTTTGCCTGCCCAAGCATACCAATGACCACGTTTTCGAGCTTAAATCCAAGTTCTTCAGTTATAAACTGACCGCCTGTGGCAACAGCAATATCCATGAGCATCTCTTTTCTTCTATCGCCATATCCGGGAGCCTTTACAGCGACTGCTTGAAGTACGCCTTTCATTTTGTTGACGACCAATGCGCTAAGGGCTTCACCTTCAACGTCTTCGGCAATTATCAGTAAAGGACGGGATAACTGCGACATTTTTTGAAGTATTGGTATAAGGGGTTGTAAAGCACTGATCTTACTGCCATATATCAATATACACGGATTTTCAAATTCTGTATCCATTCTCTCAGGATTCGTTGCCATGTAAGGAGATATGTAGCCTTTATCAAACTGCATCCCTTCAACGATCTCTATTCCTGTCTCAACGCCTTTGGCTTCTTCGATGGTAACAACGCCTTCTTTACCTACTTTATCCATTGCATCAGCGATAAGGTTTCCGATTTCGCTATCATTGTCTGCCGCAACAGTAGCAACCTTTACTATGTCATCTCTAGTTTTAACTTCCAGACTTTTATTTCTAATATATTTCTCTGCCGTTTCGACAGCTTTATCAATTCCTGTCTTCAGTTTCATCGGGTTTGCGCCGGCAATTACGACTTTGATCCCTTCTCGCAGGATGCACTGAACAAGTATTATTGAGGTTGAAGTTCCACCACCGACTAGATCGTGAGTTTTTGTAGCGGCTTCTCGAACCAAGCGTGCTCCCAAATTGATGGTTGGGTCTTTTAATTCAATCTCTTTAGCAATAATGTTACCATCATCTGTTATAACCGGTGAGCCGAATCTTTTACCAAGAACAACATTTCTTCCTTTTGGTCCAATAGTGACCTTTACTGTTTCTGCTAATTTATCGGCGCCATTCTTTAAAGGCGCTCTTGCATCATCATGAAAAAGTATCTGTTTTTTCGCCATTACCAAGTCTCCTTGAAAACTATATATCTTTTAATCCTTAATTAATCATTTGAAACTATTACATCTAATGATGATACAACATTTTGGCAGACTTATCAAGTCAAAATTTGAGCATTGAGTATTCAGATTCATGTTGTGATATTGTTCCAGAATCAGTCTCTCTCTATTTTTTTTATAATAATCGCCTAACATGGCCTCAGTCTATAAGATCAGAAGCAGTATGGAAAAGTCTTATTGACATGGGAGATATAACGTCTTTGTTTGAGACTGTGAACGCCTATATTTTTTGCGATCCAATTTTCCACTTGCGGGACATTTGAGATTGTGGCAAAACTCTTTAGTGGGATCCATAATCTGACTCTCCTCTCATTTTTTGAGTATATAAAAGGATGTCAATGGATCCCTTTTTTGTCAATATCTATCTCCACCGATAGAGGAATTTTATACAAACCCTTAACAGATCCCTTAACCCCACTATTTTTTCTCCAAACCATAGTGATCATGCAGGTCTTTCTCATAATCCTCGCTTATCGGTTTTGATGAATCATATCTGGGACTGCTCTTTATACTTTCCATGGTAAGATTTATATACGCTATGGATTTAGCCCAATTTAGTTCCTTTATCCAATCTAGTGATATAAGCACCTTTCTTCCGGGGATCCAATCATGGGTATTAACCACTATATATTTAATCGCCAATTTCTCATCGTCTATGATAAAGTCATCTACATGACCAATCCTGCCATCAGTTGCCTGAATATGATATCCTTTCACTATGTTTGTACTTCGCAGATGAGGGTCGCCTTCTTTTTTTTCTTCTGAATCTGAGTATTCTGATTCTGCTATGGCAAGTTCACCTGCAAAAGGACCTGGTTCCCAATAAGTGGGCCAACCATAATGTGAATGCAGATCATGCTCATGTTGACGGGCGATAGGTTTTTCCATATCGGTAGTTGGACTGCTTTTTACCTGATCCTTAGTAATATTAACATTGAAGATTTTTTTATCGTGATCAATTTGACCTAGTGCAACAGGCGATATAAGTATTCTCCGTCCCAAAAGCCACCCGCCAGATTCTATTACAAGGTATCTGATAATCCACTGTTGATCATCAAAGAAAAACTCATCTACCTTTCCGATCTCACCGTCAGTAGCATGTACTTTATAACCATGTAATTCCTTTACGTTTCTTAACATATTTTCCCCTCCATTAAACGCTTGATATGTTATATTACTACTATAACCACAACAGATTTTATCATAAATCTGTTGTGTAAAATAGATTATAATAGTTTTGTTTATTTGTCAATCACTGAATTTAGCGAATAATATTAGCACCAGAGATTATTAATCCTATTTGTTTGAATTTTTATTTTCCCTTTTCTAGCATAACTGCTGGAGTCTTTTGGAACTGGAACTGAAAATGTATAGTCTTACTTTGTCCATTGTATATAGTAACTGGTATTATAATTTTTAACTTACCTGCTTCTGGACTTAGCAACGGAAATGCCAAAAATCCACTTTTTGCACCCTCTGGATAAAGGCTAGTTTGTGCGAGTAGTGTTTTTTGGGCAATCGCTTTCTTGTAATAAGAAGATGATTGATATCTATAATACGACCTGGGCATATTCCTATCCCAATCCCAATCCCAGTAGCAATCACCCCAATCATCGCAGTTATCATATCTGTTACCATAGTAATAATATGTTCTACCCCGATCTCTGCGATCGCCTTCATCTCTACCACGCACACTATTTTCGTTTTCTCCTCTACCACTATCTCTATTCATATTCCCTTCTCTGACTTGTCCTCTATTCTCATTCCCTTCTCCAACCTGGCCCCGATTTCCACCTCTTTCGTTGCCTTTCTTATCATCATCACTAATAAGCTTCACATTTAACACATCGGCGGGGTTATCACTCTTATATTCTTGTAAATTATAAAAAGGATAACCATTCCACCAATAATAAGGATAGCCTGGTGAATAATAGTATTCTGTATCTACCGCAGGAAATCGCAGTTTGAATGTATCGAATGGGATAGCTTCATACTGAGTTCCATTCTCATCTATAAGCACAGCTAATGCAGGATTAATCACGATCTTTGCTGAACGGTTATTTTTGACTGTAATATTGAAAACAGTATACAATGGTTTTGCAACATTCCCATTGACATCAATGTAGGGATTGATATTTGGATCCGATGATACTGTCAATAAGTCTGCAGCACTCAACGCAGAAGCTGTAATACTTACATCCTCATCTGACATAGTAACCGATTTGGCGCCGGCAGGTTGTTCCTGACCGACTACAATGGGATTAAGGTAAACATCTTCTTCTGGCTTGATAGCGCATCCAGTTAGTAAGTAGGATAACAAAGATAATACAACACACATAAAAACAAACTTTCTATACATAGCGAAACACTCCTTCTTCTCCATTCCATCTATTGTGGCAATGGTAAAAAATTCTAGAACTATAACAACATTTTTTATTGTAAAGTCTGGCTTCCATCATAGGAGGATTCTATGAAATTAATGAAGTCCATGCGCAGCGAGTTGTTTACCAGATGCTCGGATAATCTGGGGTATTTCTCTTTTAATAAAATGAAGAACTCCGTTCTATCATCTTGCCCGCTGAAGTCAGTAAATTCTTTCCACTCCTCTCCCGTCATAAAATACGATTGTTTATACGGTCCGATCTCTACTACTATTTCATAAACATCATTCTCTTTATAATAAAGGATTTTGCCCATATCATACTTTTCCGTCAGAATTATTGGTTCACCAAGCGGTCTCACGTCAGTATCTGCCTGTTTTTCAATTCCACGTCCACTGCCGCCAATAATGAATTCATCGAAATTCGCACCATACTTGAATTTTATAGAGTCGAAGTTTTCATTATGGGCAAAACTAGCTTTACTAAAGTCTGCTTTACCGTCAAAATGAGTAGATTCAAAATTTACGTCCCCGCCAAAGCAGGCGCTACTAAAATCCGCCTTACCACCAAATGGGTCTGCGCCAAAAACTGTTTTACTGAGATCCAAGTTACCGTTAAAACTAGCAGACTCGAAAGTTGTACTACCACAAAAAGTGGTTTCACTGAAACTCGTATTGCGATTAAAATTGGCACGCTCAAAATTTACATCGCCATTAAAGGTGACAGAACTGAAATCCGCATCCCCAACAAATCGTGCAGATTCAAAATATACTTTGCCCATGAAAGCGCTTCCGTGAAAACTCAAGTTACCACTAAAATATTTGGATTTACATAGTACATCACCATGAATTTCGCTGTTCTTTATGCTTATGTTACTTATAATGATTTCATCAGAAAGGTCAATAATCTTCATATCTCCATTAATAATAGCATACTCGATCTCAATATCATAACCATTCATAATGGCGTCCATAACCTCACCTGAATCAATCTCGATATGTCCATAATCAGGTCCACGTCGAAAAAAAGTTTCTGTTTTCATAAGTACCCCCTCTGGAATTAATTTCAGCACTGTAAAAAATTTAAACACGAAGGCACAAAGAACACTAGAAATCAAGTGATGTGTAATGAGTTATGAGTGTTTTCTATAAAGCTGTTTTACTCATCACTCATTACTGATTACTCATTATTGATTACTCATTACTATTTTTTAGTGTCTTTGTGTTTATTTTCATTTTATTTTTTACAATGCCTTAATTTCTTAACTTTCATAATCGAACTACTACAAACCAAATTAGCACAAATCGTCAAATTAAGTTTTATTATTCAAGCTATTAAGCTTCTTCACAAATTTCTGAATTGTCAAAATGAACTCTCCATGACTCCATGTAAGCGGGGAAACTGAAGTTGGTTGACCAGTATAAGGATGCACCTGTTCGGGGAGCATTCCTGATTCCGTAGCACATCTAGCTACCCATTGCAATATGGGAACAGCTTCTAATAACTCCGAGATCGTATTCGCTTTTGCTATTGTATATTGTGCCATCCAGAGATTACATATAATCCAGGGATTCCCCGGAACATTCTGAATATCCATAGTAACATGGTTAAACTGATCACCCTTATATCTGGCAATACCTCCTATGTTTGTCTTAACTGTGAGATTTTCTTGAATAGACTGCATAGTGTTTTTGACTTTTTCATCATGAACATCATACGTGCCAAATGTAAATGTACCGTACATGCTTGAATCAACAGTTAGATCATGCTCATAACCATTGTTTTTTGGTACAACTGTTCTCAAAAAACGTCCATATTCTTTATTGTATAAATAATTATCCATAGCAGATTTCATCTTTTCACAGGCGGACCTGAACTGACTTGCCTTGTTTGATTCTCCAAATATTTCGGCAAAATTAGACGCTGCCAATAAACCTGCACACACTGCTGATGTTGTGAATGTGTGTATGCCAAAGCGCTCCTCCCAGAGATCATAAGAAGGAAGTGGTAATCCTGTATCTTCATTTCTGTATCTGAGCAAAAAATCACCGGATTTAATGACTAAAGGTTCATAAAAAAGTTTTACAAACTCAATATTTTGATGTTTTTGGAAGTGATGCCAGAAAGACCATATAACTAATGCTGTCTCATCTTCTTGAATAGGAATTTGTAGTTTACCATTTGCTACCCAGGGTAGCCATGAACTGCCATAAGAATGATCTGGATTATACTTATGTAGAAAATATCCGTCTGATGTTATAATATCGGCGCAGAATTGAAAAAAACGTTTCGTGGGTTCCTCATATCCAACTTCATCCAGTGCGTAAGCGACCATTGCCCCATCTCTTGGCCACATATAGCTATAGTTATCTGTGCCTTGCATATACAGGTCATTAGCGGCAATAATGGCGCCGTCATTATCCATCTGGGCACGGACTATGAGAAGACTACTTTTATATAGAGTAACTAAATTATCCGGCAAAAACTTATCTTTCTCTACAATTTTTTGTTTTTCACAATTCGCTACATCAGACGTCTGATATTTATTCAACCAAGCCTTCCAATAACCTGCTGTGCGGTTGATGAAATACTCTGGTTTATTATCCATTACCATTTTATTCAACGCTGTTACTTCCCTATACTTTCTACCGGCAGCTATCCAGTAATAAGCAATAGCTTTGTTTTCGGCTGGCATATTAAGATGTATAGCTATCGTAGAATCTACGTCTCCATCAGCTATGGGATTCCCGCTTAGTATCCCGTCCTCTGCATCTCGCCATGTACCTTCTGCCCACTCAGAATCCTGTATTCCCGTAGCATATTGATCTATACCGGAACTATCGGAATTTAGAGAACTAATCAAAAAGTAGTATGTCTTCTTGTAGTGAATTATAGATGATGTTCTGGGGTCATAGTATGCAGTATCACCAAGCTTGGTTTCCATAATATGGAAGTCGTGATTTATAAACAAGCGTATCTCACGATCTATTTTGGAAAGATTTATAACTTCTATCTTTTTTAGATAGATATTTTCGAGATAGTCCACTACATCATTCAGTATAAGCTTGATCTCCAAACTATGGTTAATGACTATAACCTGTGTCACCAGAGTCTCATCTTGATAGTGAAGAGATTTCTCCCATTCTGGCGAACTTACCCAACTGAATTTCCCATCCGTCCAAACACCAAATCTGGAAGGATAGCCTAGAGTATGATTAGTTCCTCCTACATGCGGATAATATATATCTTTAAGCATATAGCTCTTATCGAAATTTATTAAAAGCGAACCATTACCGATCAATAGTTCTCTAGGCATTTCCTTTTACCAATAGAAATGAATCATCCCTTTGATTCAACCAGCAATTCGTTATTGTTGTTACATCGTTGGCTTAATGTTCTGATTGAGATGGAAAAAATTTGTTGGGTCATACCTGTTTTTGAGAGCGACAAGCCGATTGTATTTTTCCGCGATATAAGCGGATTTGACACGTTCTTCCCCTTCGTTACCCAGGAAGTTTACATATACTCCTCCTGTTGAGAATGGCATCATTGCTTCCGAAAACTCCCGTGTCCAAGCAATATGTTTCTCGGATTCTGCTGGGTCCTGCCATATTGCTACAAGATTGATTAGATATGGCGCATCACGGTGACCAAAGGCTGTATCTTCGCTAACGTGGTTTATTGCACCTCCAAGATGACTGATATGCACTTCAGTAAGCGGGGATGTGATTTTAGCAGAATAACTGAGTATCGTATCTATCGTCGCGTCGTTTATATCTTTGAGGTAGCTTGATTTCCAATAGTTTTGAAGTCCGGGCTGTACGGTGTCATCAAGCATGGATTGTAATGCAGTATAGGGCATCTCGCCAATCAAATCCAAAACCGGCGAACCGAATGATCGTAACGGCTGAATGACCTGTTTTCCATCCTCAATAGGACCAGAGTAGCAAAGACCGATGGCTAATATTCGAGAACCTTGAAGGCTCTTTGGTACAAATGGAGCCGGCGGTGCAGTTACAATAGCAACCATTGTAGTTAATTCGTCAGGAATGGCGGCAGTGTAATTACGATAGAACTGCATCGCCTCTTTAGCTTTTTCTATGGGATAGGCTATCATACCACCCAACACCTGACTAACAGGATGAAGCCGATATTCAAAGGCAGTCACTACGCCAAAATTGCCTCCTCCTCCGCGTATTCCCCAGAAAAGGTCGGCATTCTCATTTGCGCTGGCTTTTAAGAGTCGTCCGTCGGCAGTGACAATATCCACAGATAGAAGATTATCACAAGTGAGTCCATACTTACGTACGAGCCATCCAATGCCCCCGCCTAGGGTTAATCCAGCAATCCCTGTCGTAGAAATTTGACCACCGGTAGTTGCCAGTCCTTGAGCTTGAGTCGCGCGGTCAAATTCACCCCAATTCAAACCAGCTTGTGCGTATGCAATACGGGATTCAGCATTTACTTCGATCTTTTTCATATTGGAAAGGTCAATGACAATACCATCATCGCACGTAGCATTACCAGCAACATTATGCCCGCCGCCTCGAACAGCTACGACTAGATTATTAATTCGAGCAAAATTGACAGAATTAATAACATCATTGACATTTGCACAGCGAACTATTAATGCGGGATATTTATCAATCATACCATTGCGAACTCTACGAGCAACGTCATAGCCTTCATCGTCGGGTTGGATAATTTCACCATTAAAAGTGGCTTTGAATTTCTTTATGACAGCCTCATCAAGGGCTTTACCAGTCTTAGAAGCGATCTTATGTTCTGGCATAATTAATCTCCTTGTGTATTATTTTTTGAATTTGTGGTGGTACAATAACATATATATCTGCAATTTTATGATATAGTTTGGACTTTAACTAACTCCGTATTGACCTGTTAAACACAACAGATTTGATCAAAACTCTTACTTTAATATCACTAGCTTTTTCAAAGCATTAAAATTGCCTGCATTAATGCTATAGAAATAAACTCCACTTGATACACGTTGATTGTATTTATCTTTACCATCCCAGTATATTGCTCTATCCTGACTGGCATAAACCCCGGCAGGTTTGTAACCAAACTCAAATTCCCGCACCAGTTCCCCTGATAAACTGTAGATGCTGATCTTGACGCTGCTCCCTTCTTTCAACTGGTATGGGATCCACGTCTCCGGATTGAACGGGTTCGGATAGTTCTGCATCAAAGCACTCCGCTCTGGTGCAACTGCCCACGATTTGAACTCTTTGTCTATGTATATTGTGTTGATCGGATTTCCATCGAATCCATATAGATCACCAGTTCTCAGCTTGAGTGGTGATATACTATCAGAAAGCACTTTGAACTTAACATTAACCAGCGTGTTTCCACTCAGTTTTTCTAAACCTGCAAACGCTATTCGGATAATGCCTGAATCTGTAATATTACTTACCATGAATGCGTTGGATGTTGATGATACTTCAATTGCCTGAAGCACTGAACTGCTATAAGCTATACAGACGTCCCCTCCCGCAAGGTTGCTGATATTATCAACTGTCAAAGGCAATACCACAGTATCACCTGATATTCCATGTAGCTCAGACAGTGCAAGAGTGATTGGTTTCTGAGTATCTTTGAGAGTATTCATCTCTGGAGCGCTTAATCCAACGATCATACGCAGCACCTTTATAGCATCATTTGATTTGATACTTCCATCTCCATTTACATCTGCCGCTACTTTTTCATAACCATTCGGCACCTTTATTCCAGCCGCTATCTGCAAAATCAGTATTACATCGTTAGATTTGATAGAACCATCTCTATTTACGTCGCCAAGAAGCACGACTGTGAAGGTCGCAGTGTCGCTTGCGCTCAAACCAAAAGGATCTTTTGCTGTAAAAGTGACAGTTTCACTTCCTCTCCATGTTATATCTGCAACTTTTATAGTAGCGATCCGATTGGCATCAATAGTCACAGATATTTTTGAGTTGCCTGTGACCGCCCAGCTTATCTCTGAATCCGCATTATCACGATCTGATACATAGTCATCAAGCTTAATGCTGATGAAAGACTTGCCCGGTGCTATCATTTGATCTGGTATATTAGTTACAACAGGCGGATATTTATTCACTGCCATAGCGTTTAATGTTATGCTATCCTGTGGTGCAGGCACTGTTTCGTTCCCTAGACTATCAATAAACCTTACAAAGACGTTTTTTAAGCCATCATTGGAATTACCGCCGAATTTTGATAAATCCCAGTTATCTTTTGTAGTTTTGTATGGTTCGGGGTCAGACCAGATATTACCACCGTTGGAGAAGTGCATCTCTTTGACTCCACTGCCATCAGTAGCAGATAATATAAGTTTCACAAGTAAAGAGCTTGTCTTAGTTGCACCATCATTGATTACAATGGTTCCATTTGGACCTGTCGTATCTAGTCTAATGGTAGCAGTAGCGGGTTTAGCCATTTCGTTTCCAGCCGGGTCTTTATATTTCACATATACTGTTTTATTTCCATCGGATTCATTCCCCCCAACATTGCGGAGGTCCAAGCTTCTGGTGATACTATATGGCAGTGGATCAGACCACGTATTGCCATCATTGCTTAGAGTCATTGTCCCATCGGGAACCATTCCAATGCCGACGTCTGTTGCAGATAGCGTTAGTGTAATCTCAAATTTTGCTGTTGCTTCTGCACCGTTATTTATCTTGATCGTGCCTGTTGGCGGTGTCCTATCAACAAAAATCTGGGCTTTTATCGGGCCTGACAAATGATCGAGAGCGTCTTTATATCGAACATAGACAGTCTTTAGACCATCTTTACCATCTCCACCATATTTACTTAGGTCCCATAATTTTGTCATGGTATCTGGTTTGAAAGGCTCTGTATCCGCCCACATTTTTCCATCATTGCTTAACTGCATTTGAACGACCCCACTTCCGTCCATCGTTCCATTTGCTATAAGGTCTGAAGCTGATAGCTTTAGGGTGACTA
>Ga0315282_10001640_pt1 | contig 41980 bp, 30 predicted proteins | sample YL17G07_20_MG_FD_203693 | JGI IMG/M metagenome (GOLD analysis project Ga0315282, IMG submission 203693) | Sediment microbial communities from Yellowstone Lake, YNP, Wyoming, USA - YL17G07_20 | ecosystem: Environmental > Aquatic > Freshwater > Lake > Sediment | place: USA: Wyoming | collected...
TTCAGCATCCGATTTGGCTGGAAATAAACTCTGAAACGAATTCCTCAGTTCCCAACCTCAAATCAAGGGGGGCTCCTGTCTGCTCCGCCTGTCACCCGGCCGAGCAGACAGGGGGGGAGAGCAGACTACGTTCGACATACCTAATAGCTTCAAAAGGAGGAACACATGAGACGTTGCATCACAGTTCTCGCTGCGACGTTGTTGATTCCCATCATGGTTGCGTATGCAGCCAACGGCAAGATCGCCGGGACAGTCAAGGACGCAGCGGGGAAAGCTATCCCCGGAACCAACGTCCTCGTAGAAGGGACAAAGCTCGGAGGGTCTGCCAACGCTGATGGCTACTATTTTATCCTGAACGTCGCGCCAGGTACATACAGCGTTGCAGTATCGGCGGTTGGATACGAAAAGAAGGTGTACAGCGGTGTCGTCGTCTCTTCTGACCGAACGACTGACCTCAATATTGAATTGAAGGAATCAGCCGTTGAACTCGAGGCTGTTGTTGTCCAGGCTGAGCGGAGACTCGTCGAGAAGACCCAAACTTCAACGAGGACCGTCGTCACGGGTGATGCCATTTCTGCGCTGCCAGTGTTGAGTATTCGTGCACTTGCTCAGAACACGGCCAGCAACTATGAGGGCTTCGTCCGGGGCGGCCAGAGATATGAGACGAAGACGATCGTCGATGGAGTCGATATCACTGACCTATACTATGCTCCCGCTGCCATCGGTATCAGTCCAGGCTCAGGATACGTGAACGTCACTCGCCAGAATGAGGCGCAAAATACAATTGCCGAGATCAGCACTGGTACGGTGAATGAGCTCGCGATGAACACTGGCGCGGTCGACGCAGATTATCAGTCTGCAAGTGCGGGTTTAGTCAACATTAATCTCCGTGAAGGCCGAGGGCCGATCTCGGGGAAAATAGATTTCAGGAATCGAACCCCTAAGTCATTCTTTTCTGCACAGAAGCAGAACGGCCCGGACATCTACTGGGACGCCGCCTCGTACTTTGCGGAGAAGAACAATCTGCTCACACACGTAGGCGCAAGCCGTTCGGACACACTCAAGGCTAACCGATACACATGGGTCCCTGGAGAATACAACTATGGGGACAAGCCTGAGAGAAACCTCGAGGCTTCCGTGGGTGGGAACATCACCGATGATCTGAACTTCTTCGCCAATGGGCGTTACTTCAATAGTTACGGGATACTGCCGAATGAGTTTACCCGCAAAGTGAATCTGCAGTTGAAGAGCGCATACCAGCTCACAAACCAGATCAAGCTGACGGGCATCGGCCTCCTCGAAGATAGAGGAAAGCTCTTCGGTTGGAAGAATCGTGTCTACAACGAGATCATGCGTTTCTACCTCCAGGGAGTTCCGCAGTGGGATGGCGCGACCTGGTTAGGGAGCCTGAAGTGGTCCCATTTCCTCTCAAGCGACACGTACTACGAAATCCAGGTTAGCCATAACTACCGAGACGACCGGCGCGGATATGTAGTGGATCCAAGCAACGGCGCGATCAACGACGGACAGAATGGAGACTTCATTACTTTCTCTGATAGTGCAACTATCGATAAGTACGGCAGCGATGGGTTTGGACGAGTTGGTTCTCCTGATCCCACGAGGAGCAAATTTTTTAGCCTCGGCTATACAGATGCTGAAACACAGTCAGCATTTTCGAGTGCGGCTGGCGGTGGTAACTGGAAGCTTTCTCGTCCCCTCCCGTTCTACGAGGACACACGGACGATTGACAACACGATTCGCTTCGATTTTTCAAGCCAGATCACAGTCAATCATCAGATACGCCTTGGCGCAAATCTCGGTCTCCACAATCTCACTCTCACTCGTAACTCAGGTATGGAGGAGGGGTACTGGAGCGATACGAAGGATCCGATCCGTCGAGAACTGTGGGATTACAGCCCCTACGAGCTGAGCTTCTACGGACAGGACAGAATAGAATATGCGGGACTCATCGTCAACCTGGGGATCCGGGCCGATGGCTACAACCGTGATGTCAGCCAGTTTCTGAACTGGTATAATGCATTCTATAGAGATACCACGACACTAAACCCGGGCGGCAGCGCCTTGGTTGCCAGGACGAAAGCATACTTAGGAAGCAAGGTCCCGACGGCGTGGTACCTCTCTCCACGAGTTGGGGTGTCTCATCCGATCTCTGATGACGCGGCGATGTACTTCTCTTTTTCTCGGATGACTCAGCTTCCGCCTCTGTCTCAATTGTATGCGAACCATGAAGGCTTTGACGGCATTACTGCAACTTTTACAGTATTCCCAAATGTGAACGAGGACCCAATTCAGTCCACGAACTATGAGCTTGGACTCCAGTGGTCGTTCGTTCCAAGGTGGGGAGTTGATGTGAATGCATACTATCGCGACGTTTCCAACTACGGTTTTATCGGTGGATCGGTCAACCAGAGGGTCGCGCCTGCGGTATCCCCAGGTACTGTGTCCACATTCTCCTGGCAAACGACCTGGGGGTATGCTGATGCCCGTGGGATCGAAGTTACGTTCAAGAAACTTCCATCCAAACTCTTCAATTTTGTAGACCTCTCGGGGAGGGCAAGCTATACCTTTGCTTTCATCAGAGGTTCAGCGTATGCGGGTGGTAATCGGCTGGACTTCACCGCCCTTCTTGATAGCTTAAAGAACGGCGGCAGCCTACCGTATAATGACATCAGAGTGGTGAACTCTTACGAAGCTGACTTGCTGGGCGGTAGCACGACTCTTACTCAAGGTTTTGATCGAGCCCATCGAGCAACAGTTACAGCCATCCTCGATTTTCCGCTCGACTTCCGGGTCAGTGTGAACGGGTTGGTCGCAACTGGATTTAGATTTCCTCAGACGTACTTGGGTGACCCGCGTTCACGGCAACTCGCGACGGGGCCAGCTCGAAAGCGGTTCGATGTCCGGTTTGAAAAGTCCTTCTTCACTGGATCGCACAGGATCGGGCTGTATATGGATGTGATGAACATCTTCAACAATGTGAACATTATGGCCTACGATAATTCTCTCACCGGGCAGCTCGTTTGGGAAAACAGTGTGGCTGCGGGAACGCCAGACCCCACCGGTGTCTCCAAGCGCATCGTAGGATCCGATGGAAGCATGTTCTACGATATCCCGCGTCAAGTGTACTTTGGGATCACCTTGGAATATTAAAAGGGAGCGAATCTTATGAAGACTTATCGATTTCGAATTCTCTCGCTTGTCTTTTGTCTGCTCACCCTCATGTGGATAAGTGAGATGAAAGGTCAAGTGAATAGCATTCAGGATCCGGACACCCCCCGGATGCGGATGGAGCAACAAGAACTCCCTCCAGTTGTTTTCGGTACGAACGCAACGATTGCGGGTGATGGATACCTGACGGCCGGCGAGCTCTGGGAGACAATCCGACCTCCGAACAGCGCGAATCCAAGAGAGACTACTCCGACCAAGTATCTCATGGCGATCCTCGGCTGTGGTCAAGGCGGAGCCGCTTGGCGTGAACCCCCAACGCTCTGGCCAGGTGGGTGGTTCTGGACGAACATCTGGAGAAGTGGAACCTGGATGTGCATCGGCGCGTATGACAATGACTCGACGTTCAACCCCGCGAAGGTGGCTGGAGCGACCAACCCAAGTCATATGATCATCCCCGGCGCTGGTGGTCTTGATCTGGGAAACTACTATGCCCTGGCGCGTTATTCGAAATCACTTCCGGGTGCTGTGGCTAATTCGGTGGGAGCCACAGGGAGGGACTACATCAAGGCAGCCCGCTGGGTTGACCCTGCGACCGGCCAGGATGAGGGTACCGTAGCTGGGAGCAATAAGCGTGCGATGATGGTGTACGAGTTCGGATATCCAACGACAATCGGCGTTGACGTGAAGTGGCGTGCTCGGCAATACACGGCGAACTGGCAAAACATGAACGATTTTGTGGTCAACGAGATCGTGCTGACAAACACTGGCAACGTTGATATCAATGGAGATGGAATACCCGAGAAGACAAATCACAAGATCCAGGGATTGACGATGGGGTTGTGGACACTTCCAGGAATCTCCGTTCGTATCGGGATAAGTGGGACACGGCAGTCAAATGATTTTGGTGCATTACGTGGGTACGGCTATGTCGGCGACAACGATCCGAAAACAGGAACCCCCACTGCCGCCCTTGTTGATTTCCCGGGTATCAATCCAGTGAACTATCTCACCGATAAGACGGTGCCGGCAGGGGTGGGTAAGAGAGACATGGGGCTCAACTCCTACGGCCTCAAGAATTACACTGAGGTGTGGAACGGCTATCAGTGGATGGGGGTCAAGAAGGGCGATGCAATTGCAGATGCCACCGTGAGATCTAGTAGTCCAGACAAGCCCACGATTTTTGGCAGCCATCCCATAGGTACAGGCGCTCAAAAAGGGTGGTACACAAGCACAGTCGATGCTGCCAAGTTTTGGGCCGACGTAGTCAATCCCAGAAACTTTTTCATGGACTGCACAGCCAGCTGGCGGAATGACTGGGGGCGAGAAGACGATGCTACCAGGACCAACCCAGCATTCAATCCCAGCTACTTCGCATCAGGGACGGGAGAGGACATCACGACCTGGGTGCCGAAAGCTTCCCCGGGGAGACCGGATGGGGACTGGAAGTTTGCCGGTTTCCAAGGCGGCTACTCGTTTCCTCCCTACGAGAACGGGTGGACACAAGGCTTTGACGCTCAGGAGGACTTCAACGGCGATATGTTCTACGGTATTGGGCCGTTCAGCCTTGATGTAGGTGAGAGTATAACAATCATGTTCGTAGAGGTTTCGGGCTATCGGTTGCAGGGCATTCAAGGCGCGCTCAGGGCAGCCGACTATGCATGGCAGAATAACTGGAACGTGCTTTCGCAGCTGCCGAATACTCCGGACATTAAGGTGGAGAACACACAGCGCGGATCTGTGATCGTACGCTGGACGGATTCTCCGACTGCTGACGGCTTCAAGGTCTGGAAAGCGTCACAGTTCAAAAAGCTGAGATACCAAGACTTAGGGATTCGACTTCTTGATCGCTATCAAGAACAGAAGACAGTAGGGCAGGACATCTCGAGCCTTCTGCAACCGATGAATCCGAATTTCGACGCTTTCAATCTCATCAAGTCGGAGAACGGTTACCAGCCCGATGGTTGGGGGACCTACGACTTGGTGGCCGTCATCCCCCGGGCAAATCTCTCGCAGTATGCAGACGCATCAGTGCAAGGCTATCAGTATGCATACGAAGATAAGGCGGCGATCTTAGGATTTGGATACTGGTACTACGTATCCGCCTATAAGAATGGAACATTCACAGGCCCTGCCTCAACTACGACAGACCAGATTGAGACGAGCAACTTCACGCGGAATGGCCGGGACGGATTCTGGAAGGGTACATACCCCTATGCGACCTCGTCCCCCGACTATCCAGCCGCGACAAACCAAGTAGCGCTCCAGAGGTTAGGGGCCATGTTCACTGCCACGCCGCCTGTGACGACCGTCGACCAGCTTAACTCGGGCAATCTTAAAGTCTCGGTCCGACCGAATCCCTATAAGCGCGCGGCGTACTTCGACAACCGGCAGACCCCCTTCGATCATAAGATTGCATTCTACAACCTGCCGGCCACCTGCAAGATTACTATTGTCAGCATTACAGGTCAGATTATTGACCAGATTCAGGTCACCGGTGCCACGAACGGCCTGTACTTCTGGAATATGTTCTCGAAGGACGGGATCGAGGTTGCCAGCGGTCTCTACATCTACCTCGTCGAATGGGACGGAGGAAGCACACGAGGCTACATCTCCATTCTACGTTGAACTCTGAACTCGAAGCTTGAGAATCTTACTTAGAGAGAGGATAACATGAAACAAGAGAAAATACTATCAGCCATCGGGCTCGTCCTTCTGGTTTTCCTCGTGGGGACCGTTGACGCTCAGCAGATCAGAAAGGCTGGTCTCAATGCCGGCACGTTTCTCAGTATTGGGGTAGGAGCGCGTGCCGCCGGCCTCGGATCTGCCGTGACAACGCTCGGCGGAGATGCAAACCAGATCTTTTGGAACCCCGCTGGGACGGCACTTCAGGACGAACGCTTCCAAGCCACCTTCTCGTACAACAAGTGGATCGCTGACTTGAAACAGAATGCCGCGGCAATCACGTACAATATGCCTGGCGTGGGAACCTTCGGGGTGGGCTTTATCACGTTTGGCGTGTCGGGCATTCCCGCAGACCGAGATATTTACACTGCACCCGATCTCATACCGTTCCAGATCGATCAGAATCCCGCAGCGACGTATGACTACCGTGACATGGCTCTGGCGGTTAATTTCTCCAGGTACTTCTTTGAGAAGCTCACCCTTGGTGTAACGGCGAAGTATGTCAATGAGAAAATTGATGACCAAAGCGTGGCAGCCGTTGCATTCGACTTCGGCTCGATCTACAGAATTGGAGTCGCTGACTGGCAAATCGGGGCGAGGATGCAGAACCTCGGGAGTGACTTCAAGTACTATGACATCGCTTATAGTCTCCCGCTCACCTTTAGCATCGGGACATCAATCAAGCCATACAAACACGAGAACCACAGCCTTCTCCTTGCCGTTGACGGCGTGAAAACACAGGACGGCCCACAGTATCTTTACGCCGGGGGTGAGTATACATTCATGAATATGATCTCCCTCCGTGGGGGGTACAAATTCAATTACTCGGGGACGCAAAGCCAGTCCACTTCAACGCGGAACGCAATTAACACGACTCTCGAGGGTTATTCGCTGGGCGCCGGGCTGAATGTGGATGTCTCAGGATACAAGGTCGTGGTCGACTATGCGTTTACAAAGATGGACCTCTTTGACAATGCCCAGCGAGTCTCTCTACGCTTCGGCTGGAAGTAGGTCTTCGCTACGTTTTTCCTCTTGACTTTAGGGAAATAGTCAAAGAGATGAGGTCCTCTTTGACTATTTTTTTTGAGTGTTACTAACAGAATCTCCCGCACACTTTGGAGATTGTTACGCATGATAAAGCAAACCTCTTTCCCTCCAATACCAACCACAGTAGTCGGGAGTTACTCTCTCCCGAAATGGCTTGACGTCGTCAGAGATGATTATCAAAAAGGACGATTGACCCAAGCAGAATACGTGGAGGCTCATGATAATGCCGTCAAATCATGCATTAAGGATCATGAGCGCGCAGGTGTAGACATCATTACGGACGGGGAACTCCGTCGAGAAACGATGGTGTATTTCTTCTCGAAGCGAATGGATGGATTTGATATGGCGCATCCTCGGATGAAGGCGATTGGCGACCTTGATCCCTCCATCCAAATGCCCGATCCCGTAATTACGGGACCGATTCGGCGAAAGGAGAGCCTGGGGATGGCGGATCATTTTCGCTTTCTCAAAGAGAACACGATCGCCCATCCAAAATTAACCTGCACAGGCCCACAAATGCTCGTCAAGCGAGCAACGAACGAGTTCTATGCTGACGAGAAGGAAGCCGTGTTCGATGCCGCACGTGTCCTCAATCACGAGTTGAAAGAATGTGTCGCCGCAGGCTGTGACTACATTCAGATTGATGAGCCAGTGTGGGTTGGATATCCCAGAGATATCGAGTGGCTTGTGAAGGCCTTCAATCACCTCGTAGATGGGCTCAAGGTGAAACTCGCACTCCACATTTGTTATGGCAACTACCAGCTCAAGCGGCTCTTCAAAGGTCAATACGAGGAGCTCTTTCCCCAGATCCTAAACATCAATGCCCACCAATTAAGCATGGAGTTCGCGGTATCGGACGGCGTGGGTCTCGACCTTTTCAGAAGATATTCCACGCAGAAGGAGGTTGTCGTCGGGGTCATCGATGTGAAGGATGAACGAGTCGAGACTCCAGAGGTTGTTGCCTTGCGCATCCGCAGGGCACTCGAGTATATCCCGGTCGAAAGACTGTACGTCAGCCCCGACTGTGGGATGAAATTCATGCCGCGAGATCGCGCCTTTGCCAAATTGAAAGCGATGGTCGAAGGTGCCCGCCTTGTCCGTAAGGAGCTAAGGCTGGAATGAGGTGATGAGGGAGGAATGCGGGCTGCATCAATAACATCTTCAAGGGAAGTCATCGCTCTGATTGTTGCGACCAGGCGTTTGGTATTTCGAACCCCTGTCTTGTATATGGCTGTACTTCTCACTATATTTTTTTTGGCAAGGCACTGAGTTCTTACAGTTTCAATGAAGCGAAAACAATTCGTGCAAAGCATCGCCGGAGCATTTGCCGCACTAATCGGTTCCGGATCATTCTTGAGCCTCTCATCTCCTCCTCGTTCTCATCTGATCCCCAACTCCAGTTCTCGAGACGCGTCGATAGAAGCTTCAGATGAGAAGTTCTGGTCTATTGTCCGGGACCAGTTCCCACTAACGCACGAACGAGCCTACTTTAACACGGGAGGTCTCGGGGCTTCTCCCTTCGTCGTCATCGAGACTGTGAAGCGAAAGATGGATGAATTTGAAGGGATCTCCGAAGTTGGGCACACAGAGGAGGCTTGGGCTGCAATAAAGGATAAGGCAGCACACATTCTTGGTTCCGACCCATCAGAAGTAACTCTCACGAGTTGCGCAACGGAGGGCATCAACATCGTTGTCGATGGTTTGCCTCTCAAGCGACGAGATGAGGTCATCACGACGACCCACGAGCATGTCGGAGGCATTCTTGCATGGCTGGCGAGGCAGAAGTTTGATGGTATCGTACTCAAATGGTTCGAGCCGAGTACGAGGAGCAGAGAAGAAAACCTCGAGCGTCTCTCCCGTCTCATCACAAGCCGGACGAGAGTCATCAGCATCAGCCATATCACAACGACCACAGGTCAAGAGTTACCAGTTAGAGAGATTGCGCAGATTGCCAGGGAGAAAGGACTCTGGTACTTTCTGGATGGCGCACAGGCTGCAGGCATGAAGCCGCTCAACGTCAAGGAGATTGGTTGTGATTTCTACGCCACAAGCGGACACAAGTGGCTGCTTGGTCCGAAACGGACAGGACTGCTGTATGTGCGGAAAGAGCTGCTCGATACCGTCAGGCCGATTTTCGTGGGTGCGTATTCCGACAACGGATTCGACCTCATGACAGGGAAGGTGGAATTCCATCCAACGGCTCAGCGCTACGAATACGGAACGTATAACGCCCCGCTCATGATTGGCTTAGGCACAGCAATGGAATTCCTCCAAACCATCGGGATGGACAACGTCTGGCGGCGAAATCGTGCTCTCTCCACGAGAGTCTATGAAGGACTGGCTGAAATCCAGAACGTTGAGATGCTGAGTCCTTCAAGCCCTGAAGATCGTGGAGCAATGATCACCTTCCGGATGAAGAATATGAAGGTCGAGAAACTTCAATCATTTCTAGCAGACAAGTACAAGCTCCGCACGCGTTTTGTGGGAGAGGCGAACCTCAACGGGCTTCGTATTTCAACTCATCTCTATAACAGTTTCGAAGAGGTCGAGCGACTCATCAAAGGAGTGAAGGAAGCGGCAGGACAATGAGCTCGGGTCGAGCTTCATGAGAAACTCTTGGCTGCCAAACAACCCCCAAACCTCAAATTGTCAGTGGGACAATCCTCAATGAGAATTGGGATCGTTACAGACGAAATCTCACCTGATATTCGAGAGGCGTTTTCGCTCGGTGTCAGCTGGGGAATACGCGACTTTGAATTCCGGACGAGCAATTCTGGTCGAGTACCGTTCATTTCAGATGAAGATGTGCAGGTGCTTCTCAGTTCAAAGAGAGATTTCGGTGCAACGATCACAGCTCTCTCGCCGGGAACCTTCAAGATTCCGGTCGACGACAAGGCTGCCGTAGAAAGAGATCTCACCGAGGTTCTCCCCGCCGCGATCAAGTTGGCTCATAGACTCAACGTGCGGCTTGTGATTACCTTTGGCTTCCTAAGGTCAGTCGGTCAAGAGGAGTCGGAGTTTGGCCAGGTGGTGCAGATATTGAAGAAGGCTGCAAACCTCGCAGAAGGAGAGGGCATAACGCTCGCTCTGGAGAATGAGCCTGGCTTTTGGGCTGATTCGGGCAGGAAGACCGCGAAGCTTCTCGCTGCAGTGAACTCAAAGTACTTGCAGGCCAACTGGGATCCGGCTAATGCTCTCGGCGTGGAGAATTACCCTTACCCGGTAGGGTACGAGGCACTGAAGCGATGGATCGTCAACATCCATGTGAAGGATGCTATGAAAGACTCCACACTTTCGTGCGTTCCAGTAGGCCAGGGGAAAATCAATTGGGAAGGCCAGCTGCGGGCGCTCGTCAAAGATGGAAAATTGGAACACGCCACAATTGAGACACATTGCCTACCTCTCATCGAAAAATCCAAGCTGAACGTTGAGACACTCAAACGAATGCTGAAGAAGATCCAGCAAGAACAATCAAAGCAAGTCACGGTAGCGTGAACATGAGTGCTTATCAAAAGAAAGAGTATCAAAGTTTGCTTGACGCGAGCATGGCCTTTACTTTGGCCTCTGATCAGACAGGGGAACAACCCACGGACCAGGGAAGAATCAAGACGTCGGCCCAAAGACCGCATCCGGATTATCAAACTACTGGACCCGGCTTGGAATACTTTTTTCTTGGCAACGGCTTGATTACAGCTGTGGTGCAGCACTGCACGGTTCCGAGCTCGGGGACATCGTACGGTCTCTATCTCATGGACCCCGAGCACTTCGCGAGAAAGAGCAGCACGTTCCTGTACCATCCCGAGAGCGGTGTAGAGCGCACGATGGTCACAGTCACCGTAAACGAGAAGCTCCATTCCCCAACGCTTGCCTCACTTGATATCCATTGGGAATACCCTGGAGAGATTCCGACTGTCGTGGCTACATGGCGTGCGGGCCGCTGTACAGTTCGGGAGGAACTGTGGTGTCCCATCGGAGTGCCTGCACTCGTTCGAACGGTTCGAGTGACAAACAATGGTGCTGCTCCGGTTAATGTTCAGGCGCAGGCGATCCTCTACCCGAACCCTATGCTCTTCGATGAGCAGTTTGCTTTTGAAGAAAAGGGGATACTCGAAGCCCGCGGCTTCCTTAGCTTACAGCTTTTTTCAGTCGATGATGCTCTTGCCCACGACAGATGGGTAACCTCCTCGATTCAGGGGCTTGGGAAAGGCAGCGAGTTCAGCACGACGTTTGTCTACCGGTTTGATGGCTCAAGAAAGAGGTTTTCAAAGAATCAGTTGTCGGAGTTAAGAAAGAAGAGTTCTCAGGCCTGGAAATCAACATCCGTCTTAAAAGCGAAGGGAATGCTTGAACATCTTTTCCGGACAGCGAAGAACGGCTTGCATGCCGCAATCTCCAGCACGGGGAAGATGGACTCAGGAATATGGCAGTACAATCAAGAATGGGTGCGCGACGAGACGGCGGTGGTAATCGGACTGGTGATGTCAGGCCAGGAAAGGCTCGCAAAGACTCTCCTGGAGCGCATGATGGAAAAAATGGTCAACGATGAGGGTGTGACGCTAGAGTCCAGCCGATGGCGAGGATTTGATCTCTACGAACTCGACCAGAATGGAGAGCTTCTCTACGCGCACTGGATGTATTGGCGCTGGACCAATGACACCTCACTCCTGAAGAAATACTGGAAAAAGATCGTCGCGGTGGCAGAATTTCCACTTCGACGAGAGTTCTGGGATGAAGAGAGTGGCCTCCTGAAGAACACCCGTGAGTACTGGGAGCGCTCGGCGCCGTTCGGTGTTCGGGAGGGTTATGAACTCACGTACCAGCTCTGGCCTTCGATCGGGCTGGCGAAAGCGGCAGAAATAGCAAGAATCATGAAGAAGGCGTCTCTTGCCGAACGCTGGATGTCGGCGAGCGAGCACATCAAACACTCGATGCTCTCAAGTCCGAAGTTCGCACTCATTGAAAGCGGAAGGTTTATCAAACGTCGACTATCCAGCGGCGAAGTGCAGTCGGTCTTTGTGGTGCCGGAGCGATCCGCGATGCCTCCGGGCGTTCCGCTGGCCACGGAAGAGGTTTGCTACTGTGAACCCGACACTCAGGAAGCCCTGCCGATTGCACTCGAGTTTGTCTCGCCGGATAGCGGCCTCGCGCGGAACACGATGATGGAGATCGAGAAACTCTGGAATCAGCGATGGGACTTTGGTGGTTATTCGAGATACCATGTAGCCTCGGAGCCAGATTCTCCGGGCCCATGGCCGTTTCCGACAATGTTCGTCGCCCGAGCCTATCTTGAAATGGGAGATAGCGAGAAGGTCTGGCGAGCACTCCGGTGGATGTACGATGTACAGGGTGGGAAGGCGGGGACATGGCTAGAGCATTTCGGAGATCGTCCTGTTCCTCCGCTCCCGCCTACGGGTGCGGTGCCTTGGGCGTGGGCGGAGCTCATTATCTTTTTCGTTCATCATCTTCTTGGTGTCAGACCGGGAGAAAGCGAGCTCGTCATCCGGCCAAGACTTCTCTCAGGTTTGAAAGAGGTGAGAGCTCGGGTCAGAGTTCATGGCAGGCTGATTGCGCTGCGCATCCGAAAGGGGAGAAGAAAAGAGGCAAGAGTGGCTGGAAGGAAGCTAAAGCTCGTGAAACGCGCGTTGGTGATTCCCTTTCCAAAGCAGGATGTGACGATCGAGATGACTGTTTGATTTCTTGTTTGGCCTTGATCGGTGGCGAAGACTGTGGAGTGTTTCGGTTGAAAGACTGGAACCCAAAAATGTGAAAACAAAGGAGATGCCTTAGTGATGGACACCAGCGGGACAGCGTCGACGGAGAAAGTCAAGATTGCACAGGCGGGCGTTGGAAGTCATGGTCGCACGATCCGGAATGCAGTTGCGAAGGCGAGGAACCTTCAGCTCGTTGCCTGCTACGACGTAAACCAAGAAGAATCTCAGAAGGTGGCAGAAGAATTTCAGTGTCGCGCAGCTCGGAGCTTTGAGGATCTCATTGCTGACCCCCAGGTAGAGGGCGTGCTTCTCATTACACCAAACCATCTCCACTTTTCTCAAGTGATGGCGGCATTCTCTCAAGGAAAGCACGTGTTCGTCGAGAAGCCAATCTCGACGACGGTGGATGAAGGCGTCAAAATGGTGGACGGGGCACGAGAACTAGGTTTGACCCTCGAAGTGGGTCACAACACGAGAAGGCGAAGACCGGTGAGAAAAGCGAAGACCCTGCTTGAAGAAGGACGTCTCGGAACACTTGTTGGTGTTGAATCGAATGTCTCATACAATGCAGGATTGACGACCACATATCCGAAGTGGAAAGTAGAGCGTGATAAGTGTCCGTTGTTGCCAATGACACAGTTGGGAATTCACTATGTTGATGCTTTCCATTACCTCGTAGGGCTCATTACAAAGGTGCAATGCTTCGCGCGTCACGCGGCAATGGAGGGAGATGTCCTGGACAGCACAGCTGCACTCTTTCAATTTGAGTCAGGCGTCCTTGGCACGATGAGTTCGCACTATGTCACCCCAGCAGTATTTGAAATTCGAATCTCGGGGACGGAAGGCGTCGTGACGATGTTTGACCAGTCGCTCCGGCTCGAAATCGACAAAGGCGGTAAGCAGAGTCGGGAGCGATTCGATTATTCGGATGAGGGCCTCGAGAGTTTTATCCTCGAGGTTGAAGAGTTTGGGGATTGCATCCGGACGGGCCAGAAGCCGGAGACGGATGGAAAAGTTGGACTCCAAGCCCTTGCCGTGGTTGAGGCAATGACGAATTCGGTTGAAACTGGACGCGTGGTTCAAGTCTCGAGATACTGAGAGGTCAACACTGTTCTTCGGTCAAACATCCATTATGAATCATTCAATGATGAAGAATCTCCATTCGCTCAGAGTTTCCAATGCAGCACTGGTGTTATTCGCTCTCCTGATCATTCCAATTGCGCTTCAGATGGCACAGGCACAACCAAGTGGTCAGACCCTTTATGGCTGCGTTATTAACAACAAGACATTTGTTGTTGGGGCAGATAATCCTCGGACTGGACTTTTCTACACCAGCAACGACGGGAAGGATTGGCACCACGTGGGTTGGACGAACGGGCGTCCGTTTGGGATGACAATCGACACCTCAACTCATCCGTCGACGATTTATCTAGCGGAGGGAAACGGCGTTCACAAGTCTTTTGATGGCGGAAAGACTTGGGCAATAAAGACTGGATGGGAAATCACTGAGGTCCAGAAGATCACCATCGATCCGAAGAATCATGACATCCTGTACATTGCCACCCCATATGGTGTCTGGAGGAGCACAGATGCTGGTGGCACCTGGGCAAGGAAGACTAAAGGGCTGAAGGAAGTGCGTGACACTTTTGTCACTTCTATCATCATTGATCAATCGAATTCATCCCGAGTCCTGATTAGCACTGAGAATGGGGTTTTCGAGAGCACCGATGCAGGTGAATCGTGGCGCGCCTACGGCTTGCAGGGAAAGGCTGTGCGGCGGCTCATCGATGGCCAGACCTCTTCGACTCTTCTCGCAGGCACTGAAGAGAACGGGGTTTTTGTATCAGAAGACTGGGGCAGGACGTGGCAGGAGAGGAACGGTGGTCTGAATCATAAAACGGTGTACGCACTGGCAATTGATCCGAACGATCCCAGCACATTCTACGCTGGGGGTTTTAAGAGCGGCGTTTACCGATCGTCCGATGGAGGCAGAACATGGAAGAATTCCACAAAGGGTTTGACGAATCTGGATATTCATTCGATTACCATTTCGCCCAAGGATTCCAAGACTCTGTATGTGGGTACTGTTGGAGGTGGTGTATTCAAGAGCATTGATGCTGGCGAGAGCTGGACGTACATCGGACTAGAGAGTTGCCTTGTTTGGGATCTGAGGATCTACTGAAAGAAAATATGTCAAGAGCAGAGGATTGCACATGATAAAGAGGAAAATTCTCCCTTACATCCTATTCTCAATTGTCAATCTTCAAATGTTTTTCTCTCCGAATTTGTCATTTGGGGTGTCGGCTGGGAGCTTTCGGGACGCATTTCAGATTCGGCGTGATTCACTCATCCACTTTTACGTCAATGCCCGTCATGTCGGCCTCGATGAGATCGCTGCGAAGCTGAGGATGGGGGTCAACGTTGACTCCGCTCTCGCTCATCTGTCGCACCTTATGGATAACCCAAGAGGGGATATGTTCTGGATGTATCCTTTCATCGGGGCATATCTGTACGGTCAAGACAACATCCCAGACTCGCTAAAGCAGAAAGCAAGGAACGTCTGGCGGACATATACTCCGTATCGCGGCGACACGGAAAACCATTGGACAATGTACTACACTTCTCTTTATCTCGCTGCACAGACCTGGCCGGGTGAGGACGGATCACAGTGGTATAATGGGAAGAGTTCTGAAGAGAATCTCAAAGATGGAGAAGGCTGGCTCACTTTCTGGATGAAAACTACGACGACGATTGGCCAAGGTGAATTTGATTCCCCTGGTTATGGCGCTGTCTACCTTGCCCCAATGTTTCTGCTGCACGAATTCGCAAAGGATCCGGTGATGAAGAAAAAGGCGGGGATGATGATCGATTATCTCCTTGCCGATTTTGCAGTCGAATACCTGAAAGGAAATTTCTGCGGTGGTCACAGTCGAGATTATCCGGAGACAGTCGTGAGTCCGACGACGACCGCCATGACGGCATTTGGGTATCTCTTCTTTGGTGATGCACCGTTCATTCCCAGGGGGGAGACCCTGTTTGCAGCCATGAGTTCATACAAACTGCCGGAGATCATTTACCGCATCGCCACGGATCGCAGTCAGCCATATGTTGACACGGAAACGAAGCGCGTGCGCAGCAAAATGCGACACGACACGGTGAAGAATCCCCCAGTCTACAAGTGCACGTACATGACCGCTGACTATGCGCTTGGTTCTCTTCAGGGAGGAATTCTTCAGCCCATCCAGCAACATACTTGGGACGTAACCTGGGTCTCGAAGAAGGTGCACAACACGCTGTTCTCCATTCATCCATACTACTCTGGGTATGAGCTTGGGATGTTCTTTCCCGAAGAAGAAAAGCTGATGGTGGATGCAGTGATAGCTTCGAACAAACCCTCCTATAACACGGAAGACAAATGGGTAGGGAGTTCACCCTATGAACAGACCTTTCAAGATCACAATGCCATCATCGTCCTCTACAGCATCAAGCCTGGGTCGAACTATGAGCACGTCGACGGGTTCTTCACGAAGGACTTTGATGAGAGGATTGTTGACGGCAGCGGTTGGATTTTCTGCCGCGAAGGCAACGTCTACATTGCATACTATCCTCTGAGGCCATATGAGTGGAGTGAAGAGGGGATAGATTTCCGATTGAGGAGCCACGACTTGAAAAACGGCTGTATCGTTGAAGTTTCCTCCAGACACGAGACTGGTAGCTTTGATGAATTCAAGAGTGCAATCCTCAAGACCAAGATTGACTACAGGAAATTTGACAAAGACCTGACCCTCCGCTATACAACCAGGAGCGGGGACAAGATGCAGTTTACGTTCGGTGGGAAACGAATTCTGAATGGAAAACCTGTTGATTTCAAGTCGTACAAGCTTTTCAGCGGACCATACTTGCAGGCTGAGGTTGGGAGCGAGATGCTTAAGATGGCGTACAAAGGTCAATACCGCGTTTTGGATTTCAAGAATGCGACGGTGGAGACGAATGCAAAGGACGAATAGGCTTGCTGCGGCTTTTAGAAGACAGGGCAAAGTCTGGATCTGCCCGTCCGCCTCTGTGTGGGACAGATTTCCTTCTCTCAAGACGAGATGGCGATGAATTCCGGAGAGCGTGTGCACTTGACTTTTGCTCATCAGGAGCCAGACAGATTGCCTGTATTCGAGATTGGGTTCAACTCACCCGCGGCGTCAGAGATTCTCGGTCGGGACGCATGGGTGGGGATTGGTGGCCACGTGTTGAGCGAGATCCGTAATCACATGATACTCGAGGGACGCGACCGTGAGTTCCGGTTCAAACAAGTTCAAGACTACATTGAGCTCTATCGCAAGTTAGATCTCGACATCATGCCTGTGTCTGTTTATCCCGTTGACCCGGCACTCCCGAAGGAAATTGAGGATGGTACCTGGCTGTTCGAGGATAAGAAAACGGGCACTTGGTCGATTTGTAAGTATGAACGTTCAAGTGACATGTACGTGGAGGTTGACTCCGAGCTGGCGACGGAGGGAATCCCTGCATTTGAGAGGATGGTGAAGAGGCTGGAGAACGAGCACTTCAGCCTAGACGATTACGACTTTCTCCAGATCGATCATGCCGTTAAAGAGGTTGGGAATGAATTGTGTATCCTCGGCGGAGCAGATGTTCATTTTGCTGGTGCCTCATGGATTGTCACGTTCTTGATCGCGATGAAAGAGTGGCCGGACCTTGTTGAACGTTATCTGGACGCGCAGTTGGAGCGCACACTTCTCATCGCTGAGGAGCAACTGCGTCGCGGAGTGACGCTCATGTGGGGCGGTGCCGATCTCTGCTACAGCCAGGGCCCGTATTTCTCACCGCAACTGTTCCGCAGGTTCTACGTGCCAAGGCTCAAGCAGATCACTGATCTGTGCCACCGATACAGCGTCCCTTTCTTCAAGCACACTGATGGGAACATCCGACTGATTGAAGAAGATCTTCTCGTGGGGTGTGGTATCGATGGATTGCATCCACTCGAGCCTGAAGCAGGAATGGATTTGGCTTATTACAAGGAGAACTACGGAAGAAAGGTGACTCTTCTCGGCAATGTGAGTTGTGCTCAGACCCTCGTTTACGGTACACCCGAGGAGATTGAAGAAGAAACGCGAAGAGCAATCGAGATTGCTGCTCCTGGAGGTGGGTATGTTCTTTCATCCAGCAATACGATCCACAGTCAGTTGCCAGCAAAGAATTATCTCATAATGCGAGAAGCAGCCAGGAAGTATGGCAACTACCCCATCGCGGTTCGGAAGTCGAGTGAGGTGCTGATCTGACTGGGGCAGTCGAAGATGCGGGAGAAGATGCTACCCTGCAGGATCAAAGTCCTCGAACGTCCGAGATAACATCCAAAAGTGTGGTGCGAATCATTAACAGAAACTTGGTAGGACAATGGCCACAAAGCTGACAAAATCTGAACGACATTACGAAAAAGCTCTCAGACTAATCCCCTGGGGCACCCAAACGAACGCAAAACGGCCAGTGGATGCGTTCGCTGGCATCATGCCATTCTACATCAAGCGTGGCAAGGGATGTCGAATTTGGGACGTTGATGGCCGTGAGTACATCGATTATCGAATGTGTTTGGGTCCCGTAACTCTGGGTTACTGCTATCCTGAGGTCGACCACGCAGTGCGCGAGCAAATGAAGAATGGAGTTCTCTTCAGTATGGCGAGTCCGCTCGAACTCGAATTAGCGGAGCTTGTCAACAAGACCGTGCCCTGCGCGGAGATGGTGCGATTCATGAAGACAGGCGAAGACGCGACCTCCTGCAGCGTACGCATTGCGCGTGCCTACACACAGAGAGACATGATTGTGACGTGTGGGTACCACGGATATCCAGACTGGTTTGCAACGGGTGCGAGCCCGGCCAACGGGGTTCCAGCCTTCATGAAGGAGTACGTCCGTGAGATACCTTGGGGGAACTTAGAGGTTGTGGAGAAGGTTATTCGGGAGTACGGCGAGAGGCTCGCGTGTGTGATTGCAGTTCCATACGACTTCAATGAAAACACGAGCGGAGAGTTCGTTAAGCTTTTGAGGCGGCTGACTAGTGAATTCGGGATCCTGCTCATATTCGACGAAGTGTTGACCGGGTTCCGACTATCGCTTGGGGGCGCTCAGGAATATTTCGGAGTCACACCAGACCTTGCATCATTTGCAAAGGCGATGGCAAACGGTTATCCGATATCGGCATATGTTGGTAAGCGCCAGTACATGGAGAAGCTGAATGATTTTGTTCTCACTACTACGTACGCGGGGGAAACACTCTCTATGGCTGCAGCGATCGCCACGATATCATTAATGAGGCGAAAGAAAGTCCACAAGCACATTTGGACGATGGGCAAGCGACTGATGGAGGGTTTGGATGGAATCGCGAAAGAGCTCGGCATCGAGGCATACGCTGCCGGACTTCCCCCGGGTTCGTTTCTGAAGTTCGATACGCACGACATCGATCGAGATGCCAGAATTGACTTCCTCTTTCGTCGTGAATTGTATCGTCGTGGCGTTTTTGCTAGCGTTCGGTGGTTCATCTCTTATTCACACAAAGAGAAGGACATCGACGAGACGCTCGAAAGAGCGGAAAAAGCTCTCAGGGCCGCGTTGGATGCCGAAACCAAAGAAAGGAATATCAAACCAATTCCAGCCTCATAACATTCCCCTATGAAAGACATCATCTACATCGATTGCTTCGCTTCGTTTGGGAAGCGCGGTCCGAAGGACGAGATGGCCGAGTGGGAAAAAGAGACCCTCCTCGATGAAATGGAGCACTGCGGTATCCACGGAGCCCTTGTGTATCACAGCCTCGCACGAGAGTACGACCCAATGTACGGGAACCGGATGCTCATGAACGAGATCAAAGGCAACCCGCGACTCATACCCTGCTGGGTACTATTGCCGCATCACACTGGTGAAGTGCCTACGGGCAAGACGCTGGTCCGAAAAATGTTGGAGAACGGAGTACATGCTGCCAAGATGTACCCGCGTGTCCACCACTATGCCTTTAACGAGGACACTTGCGGTGAGATTTTCTCCGCACTCGAGGATGCGGAGATTCCGCTTTTTGTCGAAGGCGGCCAAGTCTATGGCGGAGAGCAAATCATACAGCTCACGTTTGAGGAACTGGATGCCCTGTGCGCACATCATCGTAAGCTTAACGTCGTTCTTCAGGGGTTGAAATGGGAATCGACAAGGCTCGTTTATCCGTTGATGAAGAAGCATAAGCATCTGCATCTTGAGTTCTCCAATTACCAGCTAGAGCACGCTTTCGAGATATTTGTCCAGTGGTTTGGAGCCGAGAGGATCTTGTTCTCCACTGGTGCACTCGAGAAGAGCCCCGGGGCAGCGAAAGCCTACCTTGACTACGCACAGATTTCTCTTGAAGACAAGAAGAAAATTGCAGGCAGAAACCTAGCGCGCCTTCTCAAGCTGAAGAAGCTCCCGCCTGAGTATCCCAAGAAAAAGGAGACTGATGGTATCCTCGCGTTGGTTAAGGAAGCGATGCCTCTGAATCACATTCCCGTGATCGACGCTCATTGTCATCTCAATGAGGACGGCGCACTCGGCGTAGGCTTTAAGTATCAACCCTTTGGAGATGCTGTGAGCACCATCGAGCGAGGAAAGCTCATTGGAATTCAGAAGATGTGCATCAGCTCCTGGCTAGGAATTTGGGCTGATTACGAGCTTGGCAATGAGATTATCCACAGTGCCGTTCGGCGCTTTCCAGAACACTACATCGGGTACGCGACGCTTGAACCCACCTATGTGAAAGACTGGAATGCTGACTTAAAGAAAGTGTATGAACATTACGGCTTTAAAGGTCTGAAGCCATACTACCCACGGACCTTTATTCCGTACGATGACAAGATGTGGTATCCCTGGTTTGAGTATGGCAACCGCCATCGATACTTTGCCCTTATCCATCCGTCGGATAATATGGTGAAGGAAATGCTCGACGCCGCTGCGAAGTTTCCGAACATCTCTTTTCTCCTTGCCCATTCTGGTGCTTCGTTCAAAGACGCACGCAAAGCGATCGAAGTGGCTAAGCAGCGCAAGAATGTGTACTTGGAGATTACCCTTACAGCAGTGACGTACAAAGTGATCGAGTTCATGGTTGATGAACTCGGCCCTGAGCGTGTGGTTTTTGGCACTGATCAGCCATTGCGTGATCCGATTCCTCAATTCGGTTGGGTTGCATACACGCGCTTGTCTGAAAAAGACAAGAGGAAGATTTTTGGTGAGAACATGGAGAGAATTATCGCGAGGTGCAGGTGAAATTAGGGATGTCATCGTCTACCTTCTCTAGCCCTGCATCGTGGCGAGAGTAATAGAATGATTTTGTGGTGATTGATAGTCCTCATTAGATGAAGAAGCCCACTGGCAGCGGTAACGCCTTCGACGTCGTCGTCTTTGGACTCCTCGTTGCGGACATTCTTGGTCGACCCGTGGATCTAAAGCGTCTGCCGAAGCGGGGAAGCCTCCAGTTGATTGATACCATCGCGTTCTCAACGGGCGGGAATGCAGCTAACGTTGGCATCGCGTTGAGAAAGCTCGGAATGAAGGTTGGTGTGATCGGAAGGCTTGGCAATGATATCTGGCGCGATCTTATTATTGGAACACTAAGGACCCACGGAGTCGATTGTGCTCACATCAACTCTGACGAGACTCCACAGACGTCCGCCACCATTGTTTGTGTGGATACTGGTGGCGAGAGAAGCTTCCTCCACACTCCGGGTGCTACGCGCGACATTCGGAGCGAAGACTTGACCTCACGTTTGGAGTACCTGTCGAAGACAAAAATCCTGATGGTAGGGTACTTGGGACTTCTTCCTCAGATGGAGAACGATCTTCCAAAGATCTTTCGCAAGATCAAGGAGAAAACCAACGTTCTGATCGCACTCGATACTGGCGGAATACCTCGCCGGAACCGTCGACTCGTCAAAGCCTTTCTGCCTTATGTTGATTTTTTTATTCCAAGTCTCAATGAGGCTCGGTCTTTGACGGGATACTTGTCATCTGGAGAGATCATGGGGTTTTTCCGAGACTGCAATGCTTCAGCCGTCGTGGGCTTGAAACTCGGGAAGAAGGGTTGTCTCGTTGCTGACCGCGATGGTGAATACTTCGTTCCGGGATTTCCCGTAAAGAAAGTCGTTGATGCGACGGGTGCTGGAGATTCTTTCTATGCGGGTTTTTTGGCGGGGTCGCTCCGTGGACTTGATACATACCATGCTGCTGAGTTCGCAAACATGGTCGGGGCCTGTTGTGTGTCGGCAATTGGTGCTTCCACGGGCATCCGAACGTTTGATGAGACTCAACAATTCATAAAGTGGGCGAGGGAAAAGAACGTACAGCAGATATTACACACGGTGGTGATCTGACTCTAGATCCCTCTCCTTAACCCTAAGGAGGAAAGGATAGATTCAAATGGCAGCATTCACAGGTGCAGAGTTACGACAAAGCAGAATCATCAACCCTGAAACGGGCCGGGGAATTGTTGTTGCCATGGATCATGGTCTTTTCTTGGGACCCATCGAAGGACTTGAAAGTACTCGAAAGGCGATTGAGGCAGTTCTCCCAGGAAACCCCGACGCGATTCAGATGACGCCGGGGATGGTTCGTGCAAACAGAGATCTATTTTCAGGAAGAGGAAAACCAGGAATCGTTCTCCGCGTCGATGCAACGAACATCTGGAGGAAAAAACCAGAGCCAAATCCGGGCTACTATGCTCAGGTTGCGTCCGTTCGGACGGCTATCCAGCTTGGTGCGGATGCTGTCGTTACCTTCCTTCTCTCCGGACATGAAGATGATACACAGGAGAAGGGAAACCTCGAGACGCTCGCGGCGGCATTCCAGGAGTGTCAGGACTTCGGGATCCCGTTTATCATCGAGCCGTTGGCGATAAAGAAGGGGATGCATGTTGTCCAGGATTTCGAGATAATGAAGCTCGTGGTGCGAATGGCATCCGAGATGGGTGCGGATTTGATCAAGGCGGATTATCCTGGAAACAGAAAGGCGTTCGGAGAACTTGTGCGTCTCTCCTCGGCTCCGATTCTTGTTCGAGGTGGACCCAAGATGGATAGCGATCGTGATGTATTGCAGATGGTGAAAGATGCGATGGAGGAGGGAGCGGCAGGTCTTGTGTTCGGAAGGAACATATGGCAACATAAGCATCCTGCGAAGATTTTGAGAGCGCTTGCTGCTATCGTTCATGAAAACATGTCGATTCAAAAGGCACTTGCATTAGTCAGTCGATAGAATTCCCATGAAACCTACTGAACTGAGGATCGGTGTCATCGGGTATGGACAGATGGGCCGAATCCATTCGTACGCCTATCGAGCTATCCCGTTCTACTACGACGGCCAGCCGTGCAAGATTGTCTTGAAGGGAATCTGTGACTCGAACGAAACGCTCGCTAAGAAGGGGAAGGAACAGGCAGGCTTTGAGTTCCACTGCACGGACTATCATGAGCTTATAAACCGAAACGATGTCGACGTCATTGACATTTGTACTCCCAATAAACAGCATTACGCTGCGGTCGTTGCAGCGCTTCAGAGTCGCAAGCATGTTTACTGTGAGAAACCCCTTGCGTATGACCTCAGAGAGGCGAAGAAGATCCTTGAGCTTGCGGAGAAATCCGGCTGCAAACATCAGATAACGGCTGAATACCGATTCATCCCTGCCATCATGAAAGCAAAGGAACTCACCGGCGAAGACTTTGTCGGGAAGGTATTTCATTTTCGGGGATTGTATCTCCACTCAGGTTATATCGATCCGAAACGCCCCCGTGAATGGCGGCTCCAAAAGGAAATGATTGGTGGAGGTGTTCTCGTAGATTTGGGTCCACACATCCTTGACATCATGCATCACCTTGTTGGAGAGGTTGAGGAAGTGTGCGCGCTCACGGAGACATTTTTCAAGGAACGTCCGTCGCCCGAGAACCCGAAGGAGATGCTTCCAGTGGATGTCGAGGACGCGGTGCTTCTTCTCTTTCGGTTCAGAAATGGCGCCCTGGGGTATGCAGAGATGTCCCGCGTCGCAACAGGGGCGGAGGACGAGATGCGGTTTGAGATTCACGGCCAGAATGGCGCTCTGGCTTTTAACCTGATGAAGCCGAATGAGTTACTGGCTTTTAACGCTCGCGAACCGAGGGATCGGCAAGGATTTAAGGTGATAACGACGGTCCAGAAGTATCCGCCCCCGGCTGTAATGCCCGCGCCGAAGTTCACGATGGGGTGGATTCGGTCACATGTAGCAGCACAGTACAGCTTCCTTGACTGCATTGTGAACGACAGAATGCCTTCGCCCAATTTCCGAGATGCGGTTCATCTGCACCAGGTGCTTGATGCAGCCTACCGCTCGGTTGGGAAGAAGGGATGGGTGAAAGTCTAAGGCGGAGGATAGATAGATGAATCCACTTATCGCCTCGATGAGCAGATCTCCTATCATCCTGCAGCCAAATCGTGTCTGGAGATTCTACACTGGCGGGTTGATGATCGACCGATTCAAGGGTGAAGTAAGTGCGAAGGACACTCATTACCCTGAGGAATGGGTTGGATCGCTCGTTCAGGCCGTCAATCCAGGACAACGCTATAAGGTGGGCGAGGGACTGCAACTCGTGACTATGGATCATCAGTCAGTTCAACTGAAGAAAGTGATCGAGGAGAATCCCGAGGGAATGCTGGGGAGCGCCCATGTGAAGACGTATGGCAGTGATGCTGCCTTGCTCGTGAAATTGCTCGATGCATCGATCCGGCTTGTTCTTCATGCGCATCCGAGCAAAGCGTTTGCAAAGCAGCATCTGAACTACTGTTTTGGGAAGACCGAAGCATGGTTCATCCTGGAGACGCGGCCAGATGTTGAAGAACCTTGTGTGTACGATAGTTTCAAAGAAGAGGTCTCGCCAAGGCGATGGAGGGAGTTGGTTGAGAAACAAGATGTCAAGGAGATGATGCGGCTGGTTCACAGGATCCCCGTAAAGACGGGCGACGTCGTGTATGTCAAAGCAGGTCTTCCTCACGCTATCGGTGAAGGCGTGTTCATGGTCGAATTGCAGGAGCCGACAGACTTCGCTCTCATCTATGAGCGGGCGTGTGCGGGATTCGCCTTTGAGCCCAAGGATTGTTTCATGGGTCTGGATATCGATCTCGCCCTTTCGTGCACGATTCATCGCGTCTATTCATGGGAAGACGTCCAACGCGAGCTGATCATCAAGCCGAAGGAATTGCGGAGAGAGGGCGAGAGCACAGAGGTTGAACTGCTGGGTTACGAGACCACTGAGTGCTTCGCCGGACACCGGCTCACAGTTGTCGGTTCACTGAGCGACGAGACCCGAGACAGATTCTGCATTCTTATTGTCCTTGACGGCTCCGGGAAGCTCGTCCATGAGAACGGAGAGCTGAGACTTCGTCGAGGTCACGAGATCTTTCTCCCTGCGGGGATAGGCCAGCATCAATTTCAAAGCGACCCGGGCAAGAAAGTGACAATGATGAAGTGCCTGCCAGCGGCGTTGTGAATTCTCCGCATGAAGTAGGATAGGATTCCAATTCCGTCCTAGCGACCTGAAGTTTTTTCCTCTTCGATCAACACGCCCAAGAAGTACTAACCATGATCAACGTCTTATACTGTGGGGATTCTTCGGTAAACATTTCCAATCTGTTCTTTCAAAGTCCTTTCTTCTTTGAGCAGAAGGGCCTTGACGTGAAAGTCTGGGGTGAGCACCTAATCGAAGCCTTCGAAAGCGATCCAGGTATAAAGGTCACGCATATGCCTTCCTGGGTTGCTTACAAGAAATTTCCGACCTCGCTTGAGCATCTGGAAAAGTATGATGCTGTCATTTTAAGCGACGTGGAGAACGTCGTTCTCACCCTCTATGAACAGTTCTTTCCCTCAGCTCCCGAACGGCATCTCACCCTGCCAAACCGACCTAAACTCATTGTGGAGTTCGTCGAGCGCGGCGGAGGGTTTATTATGGCCGGTGGCTGGCTCAGCTTCACGGGTCGGATGGGTATCGGCGGGTGGCACAAAACCCCGGTGGCTAAGATCCTTCCTGTAGAAATGCTCGGAGTGGACGACGAGATGGAAACCCCTGAAGGAGCAGTCCCAACGGCTGTCAAGGCAAATCATCCTATCATGAAAGGGATCGACTGGGACTCTGCACCGCCGTTTCTTGGCTATAACAAGACGCGGCTGAAACAAAAGGCGACGCTGCTCGCCACGATCACTGAAGAGAAGGATCCCTTCATCGCAGTGTGGGATTTCAAGAAGGGTCGCACGATGGCATTCATGTCGGATCCGGTGCTGCATTGGGGCTACAACTTTATCCGATGGGAACACTATGCTCAATTCTGGGTCCAGGCCGCACACTGGATAACAAAGAAGTAGGCTTCGTGGGGATTCAGAGAGGCGATGCGGGAGAGTGATCCCTTAGAGACACATCTCGATTGCCCCCCAAGAGCAGGCTACGTTGTAGATAAGATTTTAATTTGCTACCTTCTGTGCAGGAGAGGACCGACTTAGGTAGGCCAGATCAATAGCTCAAAACCTCAGCCCGCTGCGTGAAAAGTATCCGCTCTGGACTCTGGTGTGCTCTACTCTTAGAAATCCTCACCCTCGTTGTGCTGACAAGCAGGATCGGTGGCGCGCCCTACGTTGAATCGACCTTTCCCAATTACACAAATGGAGAGCAGGAGAATTTGAGAGGGTCAGGGCTTTCTCAAATCGGGCTGATGCGCAAGTCTTCGGTTATTCTCATCTTCATTGTTCTGACTCAGATAGCGTGGACGCAATCAGTGACACCAGATAGACGGTGGGTCGACAGCACTATTGCTCAGATGACCCTAGAGGAGAAAGTCGGTCAGCTCTTTATTGATGACTTTGTTGCACTCTACAGCAACGAAGAGAGCGACAACTACGCTCGAATCAGAGAGCACATCAAGAAGTCCCACATAGGCGGCATTGTCCTTGCGGGAGGAGGGGTCTATGACATCGCGATTATGTTGAACGATCTTCAGCGACTGTCTAAGGTCCCCCTGATTGTCGCCGCAGATCTCGAAGCAGGACTCGGGTTCTGGCATCCCTGGCGATTCGCCAGAGGTCGGGCACCTGACTTGCCGAGACTTGTTCCAGGAGGGGGCACTATATTTCCAGGGAATATGGCGCTCGGAGCGGCTGGAACCGAGAATTATGCCTATGAGGTGGGAAGAATCACTGGTGAAGAGGCTCGGGCGGTTGGCATCCAGTGGCTCTTCGCTCCGGTGGTTGATGTGAACAACAATCCCAAGAATCCCATTATCAACACACGGTCCTTCGGCGAAGACCCAGAGGTTGTCGCGAAGCTGGGAGCGGCGTTCATCCGCGGCTGCCAGGATGCAGGAGCAATTGCCACGGCAAAGCATTTTCCCGGACACGGTGATACAGAAGAAGACTCTCACATGAAGCTGCCGGTCCTTAAGTTTAATCTGACTCGTCTGGAGTCCGTTGAACTCGTCCCTTTCCAGAGGGCAATCGCAGCAGGCCTGAAATCGATTATGAGCGCTCATATCGCTCTCCCGAAGCTTGATGCGAGTCGACGCCCCGCCACCTTGTCGGAGCCAATTCTGTCGGATCTATTGAGAAAAAGGCTGAAATTTGGCGGCATCATAGTCACAGACGGTCTCACAATGCAGGGGGTCACCGACAATTACAGCAGTACCGAGGCGGCTCTCCTTGCGATCCAAGCTGGGGCTGATTGCTTGCTTGTTTGCCCAGACGTTGACGCGGCTTGCAGATATGTAATCGAGGCAGTGAAGAAAGGGAAGTTAAGCGAAGCACGAATCGACTCATCAGTAAGGAGAATTCTGTCTGCCAAGGCCTGGCTCGGACTCGACAAGAATCGATTTGTTGACGTATCGCGAATCGGGAAGGTCGTTGCTTCGCCAGCGTCTGATTCCATAGCAAGGCAGATCTCACGTGATGCAATCACGTTGCTCAAAAACAAAAACCGAGCGGTGCCCATCAGTCGAGGCAAAGATCTTAAGATCGCTGTTGTTGTCCTCTCCGATGTCACCGACAGAGAGCTGGGCCGGGATTTTATCTCGTCCTTAAGAGAGAAGTATAAGACTGTGAGTGTCATGTATGTGAATACCAGCACAGGCACAGAGGGAGTGAGGGAGGCCCTCGAGAACGCACGCAGCGACGACGTCACGTTGCTCCCCACATTCATGTCGATCGGGTCGTGGAAGGGTGCCCTTGGATTGCCCGGGCCCATTAAGCGGTTCTTGCGGCAGGTGGCTTCGATAAGAAAGCCGGTAATTGCCATCTCCTTTGGTGATCCGTATATTCTTTCCGAGATGCCAAAACTCTCCGGAACTCTTTGTGCGTATTCCGGGATTCGTCCTGTGGAACTCGCAGTCATCGAGGCGCTCCGCGGGGAAATTGATATAAAAGGGAAATTGCCTGTGACAATTGCACCTCGCTTCAAGCGGGGGGATGGAATAGCACTAGAAAAGATCGAAGGTCGTCGATGAAGACCTTAATGGGCGTGTGATCAAGTTTGATCGATCTCGCGAGCTTGACGAAAGAGATTTTCTGAAATAAACGATCGATTACTAATTTTTCATGGAGGAATTCTAGTGGACAGAAGATTGAGTGGCTCTTATAAACTGTCATGTCTAACTCTTGCTGATCTACGGAAAAGGAAAACTGGAGTGGCAGTCCTTCCTTTGGGTGCGACAGAGCCACACAACCTTCATCTCCCGTATGGGACTGATGTCTTCGAGGCCGAAGGAATTGCAGATCGCGCTTGCGAAGCGGCGGCGAAGCAAGGGGCAAAGATCGTTCTGCTCCCAACAATTCCAATCGGGTCAAATCGAAGTACCTTGGCATTTCCTCTCACCCTCAACCTTGATCACTCGACACTGTCTGCGGTCCTAAGAGACATCACGGAATCCCTCGAGTCTCACAAAGTCTACAAGCTCGTGATCATCAACGGGCACGGCGGAAACTACCTTCGTCATATCCTGAAGGATATGCATGGAAAGACGAGAGTCTTCCTAAGTCTGATCAATTGGTGGGAGGTCGGGGCAGCGTTACGGCCGAAACTGTTTGAGAATCCGGGTGAGCACGGAGATGAGATGGAGACAAGCGTAATGCTCTATCTTTGCCCTGAACTAGTTCATATGAGTCAGGCTGGGGCAGGAAGAGCAAGGAAATCGGGACTTCGCGGCGTCAATGAAGGCTGGGTGAAGATTGTTCGACCCTGGGACCTTGCGACTTTTGACAGCGGCTACGGGGACCCGAGAAAGGCAACGCGAGAGAAAGGGGAGAAGTACATCGACTTCACGGTAAAGAGAATCGCTGAGTATCTCGTGGAGCTTTCAGAAGCTCCTTTCACCAAAACGTTCCCTTACTGATTTCTCTCTGAGAATTCTCTTGGCTTTTCAACTGGATTTTCATAGATTTGCCCAGTAGCAGAACCACTGTGGATTACCTCACGCGAGACGACGTCCTCGCTCTTCTTCACGAGTACACGAAGAGCGAGAACCTTAGAAAGCACGCACTGGCTGTCGAGGCAGCGATGCGAGCGTACGCGCGAAAGTACGGTGATGACGAGGAGAAGTGGGCCATCACGGGCTTGATTCATGACTTCGACTACGAGATGTATCCAAACGCGCCCGATCACCCATCCAAGGGCTCTGCAATTCTTCAAGAGCGAGGATTTCCCGAGGACATTCGGAGAGCAATTCTTGGACATGCCGATTATACGGGCGTCGCTCGCGATACGGAGATGGCAAAATGTCTCTACGCGTGCGACGAGTTGTGTGGTTTCATCATAGCAGTCGCGCTCGTGCGTCCCAGCAAGAAGCTTGCAGACGTAGAAGTCAGCTCTGTAAAAAAGAAAATGAAAGACAAAGCATTTGCACGCTCAGTCAGCAGAGAGGACATGGAGAAGGGAGCGACTGAGCTCGGCGTGAACCTTGACGAACACATCCCTGTCGTGCTTGATGCGATGAAAGGCATAGCCAGTCAGCTGGGTTTATGACATCAACCACACATATATCAAAACAACAGGAGGTGTCTCCATGACATCGCGATCGCTGCGCCTTCTCTTCCTCTTCTCCGCTGGAATGGCCTTAGTCTTGGCCTCGTGCGCGAAGAAGCGAGTGGTACAGGTTGGAGAGCTTGAGAGCTACCAGGATCCCGCCTACAGTTTTGGCATTTCGTACCCGAAAGACTGGATCAAGGATCCTGAAGTCGGGAAGAGGATCAAAATCTATTCCTCATTCGATGCACGCGATCGATTCCTCGACCCGACGGGTTCGAAACCTGCCGGTGTGTACATTGAGATAGGGATTGATACGACGAGGGGACAAACACTAGACTCGTATGCGAAGGCAGCCGAGAAGGATCTTGCAGATGTCTCGACGGTGAGTGCACAAGAAGAAACGACGCTAGGGGGAGTCCAGGCAGTGAAGATCCCCTTTGCCACGAAGATCGATAGCCGTAACGAGCTTCGAGGGTATAGGGTGGTGGCTCTGAAGGATAATGTCGTGACATACGTGGAAGTTGCGGGGTTCAACGAGCTCCTGGACGATTACAAAGCAGTCTTCGACACGGCCCTCACGACTGTCCGGTTCGGTCGGCTAATGACTGCCAAATCAAAAGAGGACATCTCGAAGCCGGCAGAAACGATTGAGATATACAAAGGGAAATTCTTTGATATCGCGTATCCTACGAACTTTGAACCCAAGTTCCCTCAAAAACCCAAAACCGATGTTGTCATGGAGCTGACCGGCTATCGTGTAGATTGCAAAGTGGAGATTGAGGTAAGTGACGCGAAGAATCTTACAGTTGATAAAGTCGTCGCGCAGAATGAAACCATCTTCCAAAAGGCCGGATACAAGATAAAGAAAAAGGCACTGGCAACCATCGACGACAACAAAGCAGCACTCATCGACCTGACGTATACAAAAGGTGAGGTCGATAGCCGGGCGTATTTCACCGTGAAGGGGAATAAGCTGTACTTCATCTTCCTCACATGGTATCGGCCGCAGTCGACTATGTATATCCCCACGTTTGAGAAGATGGTTTCTTCCCTAAAAATCAAGTCGTAGGTGATTTGCACTGTATCATGAATAGACCTCCGCTGGTTCATTGCTTCTTTTTGATCTTTCTCTTCCTGAGCCTGTCTGTTATTGGTTGCACATCACGAAAAGAGGGGGGAACATCGAAGCAGAAGACAATCGGTGTTGCCCTCCTCACTCGGGTTCACGTCTTTTACAAGGATCTTGAAGAGGGAATTCGCCAGGAGGCTGCTGCAAGAGGCTTTCGGCTTGTGTTCACCTCAGCGGATTTCGACCTGGGCAAACAAATCCCTCAAGTCGAGGACTTCGTCACGCAGAAGGTCGATGCCATCGTCGTCTGTCCCGTTGACTCAAAGGGAATCGGGAACGCGATCAAGGCTGCAAATCATGCCTCAATTCCAGTCTTCACTGCAGACATCGCGGCGGACGAAGGAGAAGTGGTCAGCCACATTGCTTCGGATAACGTTGCGGGCGGGCGTCTCGCTGGAGAATACCTTGCAAAGGTCCTCAATGGGAAAGGAAAGATCGCGATTATCAATCATCCGGTGGTGACTTCGGTGCTTGATCGCGTGAAAGGCTTCCGTGAAGCAATCGCGAAGTTCCCGGGAATCGTCGTCGTCTCCGATGTCGATGGAGATGCGGTCCGGGATCGTGCGATGCAGGTCTCATCTGATATTCTCCAGGCACATCCAGACCTCGCCGGCATATTTGGCATCAATGATGATTCTGCACTTGGCGCTCTTGACGCCACGGAGACATTCAACCGGAAGAATCTTGTGATTATAGGGTACGACGCCACTCCTCCAGCCGTAAAGGCAATCCTCGAGGATTCCCCTTTGAAAGCGGATGTTATCCAGTACCCCAAGAAGATAGGTACGGCGACCATCGATGCCATTGATCGGTACTTCCACGGAGACAAGATCCCCAAAGTGATTCCCGTCGAAGTCGGGATTGTCGACAAGACGACCGCCTCGGCAGTCACATCTCGATAACCGCCTTTCTCAAATGCCCCCCCTCCTTGAAATGCGAGGTGTAACCAAGCGTTATCCAGGGGTCCTTGCACTCGATAGCGTAAGCTTTGATCTGGCTGGTGGCGAAGTCCATTGTCTCGTGGGAGAGAATGGTGCGGGCAAATCCACGTTGATGAAGATCCTCTCCGGAGCAGAGGGCAAAGATGCTGGAGAAATCAGAGTCGATGGGAAGCCTCTGAACATTTCTTCACCAGCAGAGGCTCAGGCTGCAGGGATCAGCATCATTTATCAGGATTTTAAACTTGTTCCCGCGTTGACGGTTGCAGAGAACATTTTCCTCGGTCACGAACCGCGGCGTGGGAGAGCACCGTTTGTCGACCGGAAGAGAATGCGGGAATTGAGCAAACAGGTTCTTGCCCAACTTGACGAACCAATCGATGTCGACGTGCCTGTTGAGTCGCTTACTACAGCACAACGCCAGATTGTTGAGATTGCACGAGTCGTTTCCCACAGAGCTCGCATTGTCGCCATGGATGAGCCTTCCGCACCATTGACCGAGAATGAGTTAAAGAAGCTCTTCGAAGTCATTCGAGTACTCAGAGGGGAAGGCGTTGGGGTCATCTACATCTCCCATCGATTGGAGGAAATTTTTGAGATCGGGGATCGCGTCACTGTACTGCGGGACGGAAAGGTCATCAATACATGCAATATTCACGAAGCGGACAAGAGGAGCCTCATCCGATGGATGGTTGGGCGTGAACTCGAGAGTGAATTTCCGACCGTCGGCCTAACACGAGGTGAGGAAATCTTGCGGGTTGAAAGCCTCTCCCGCGGAAGCTCAGTCCAGAACGTGGCGTTTACCCTCTACCGTGCAGAAGTTTTCGGACTAGCAGGACTGGTCGGTGCAGGACGGTCTGAGCTTGCCAGATTGATTTTTGGCGCCGACAAGAAGGATGGTGGGAAAATGTTCCTATCGGGGAAAGAAATCTCGCCGCAATCTCCTCGCGAGGCAATCGACCTCGGTATTGGACTTCTTACTGAAGACCGAAACCGTTATGGGTTGATCATGCAGATGAGTGTGAAAGAGAATATCTCTCTCTCGAACCTCACGGCCCTTCTGAGAGGTCTGTTCGTCGACAAGAAGAAAGAGAGAGAAGTTGCTTCTCAGTACGTGGACCTCCTGAGCATAAAGACTCCCTCCATGTCCCAGCGGGTGGAATTCCTCAGTGGGGGTAATCGACAGAAAGTCGTGCTCGCCAGGTGGCTTTTCACAAAGAGTAAGCTTCTCATCTTCGACGAGCCGACAGCAGGAATAGACGTCGGTGTGAAGTATGAGATCTACAACATCATCAAGCAGCTTGCTTCAGAAGGGATCGGCGTTGTTGTGATCTCATCGCAACTGCCGGAGTTGCTTGGTATTTGTAGTCGCATCGGAGTTATGTGCGAAGGTAAGCTTGTTGGAGTCCTCTCCCAGCGGGAAGCGACACAGGAGCGAGTGATGACTCTTGCCACGGGAGGTACTCTCGAACAACCCACTCCGCGGTAGGAGAAAAGATGAAAGGACGACTGAAAAAATACGTTGACCTCGCCCTCCGCAATTACGGCATTGCCATAGCATTCGTTGTCGAGGTCCTTATCTTTTCTCAGCTCTCAGAGTACTTCTTCACCACCGACAATATCCTCAATATCACGCTTCAGATTTCCATCATCGCGATCATTGCAGTCGGGATGACCTTTGTTATTCTTACAGCGGGAATAGACCTTTCTGTCGGTGCGGTCGTTGCCTTCACGGGCATTATTACGACGAGCGTGCTGAAGATCCCGGCACCACTTGCTGCAGCTTTTCCTCTGGCGTTGGTTGCCGGACTTGTCGTCGGGGCCATTTCAGGAGCTATCGCAGGCCTCTTTGTCACGCGTTTCAATATCACCCCCTTCATCGTCACGTTGGCACTGATGACAATTTGGAGGGGAGCAGGATACATGTACACTGACGGTAGGCCAATCTGGGGCTTGCCCGATGAGTTCAGCTTCCTGGGTAGCGGAAGAGTTTTTTCCTTACCTGTTCCCACTCTTCTCATGGTCTTCGTATATGTCGTGGCCTACGCGATTTTGACGCAGACAACTTTTGGAAGACACGTGTACGCTGTCGGTGGGAACAAGGAAGCAGCACGCCTGGCGGGTATCAACACTAACAGCGTGATCATGCGAGTCTACATTATTTGCGGGACACTCTCCGCCCTAAGTGGAATTCTTTTGGCATCGCGCGTGAATTCCGGTCAGCCCAATGCTGGTCTTTCGTATGAGCTTGATGTCATTGCGGCCGTGGTTATCGGCGGCACAAGCCTCTTTGGAGGGCGGGGGACGATTGTAGGAACCTTTATCGGGGCAATGCTCATTGGTGTTTTGCGGAATGGGTTGAATCTAATGAACGTCGGCTCATACGTCCAGAGTGTTGTCCTTGGTGTCGTCATTCTTCTCGCAGTACTCCTTGACCAATGGAGAAAAGGTTAACCACTCAGCGAAGTCGAGGTAACAATGCGCACCACGAACATGCTGATTCTCTTTGGAGTCACAATTTCATTTTTCGGTGCTCCAAATCCTTCCTACTCTCAAAGCCGAGTCCATCAAGTGGTAAGAGATCTGGATTCCTTGTCCAGGGTCCAGTTTGACAATTGGCGCTACAGTACTGACAAATCTCAGCCAGCATATAGAACGGATTACAACGAATCTTCTTGGGAGACATTGAAAATCGATCAACGGGTCTACCCAGATACGGCGTGGCTGAGAAAAGTGATTGTGCCGCCAGAACAAATCCTCGGTACTCCCACGGCTGGCGGCGCCATCAAGCTACTGCTCACAGTCGATGACGCAGGCCTGATCTGGGTCAATGGTGACTTCAAGGGTAGATTTGACTGGAATGGTGAATATCTTCTCACCAACTCGGCAAAGCCAGGGGAGCGATTCCTCGTGGTTATCAAAGCCATCAACACGGGAGGCCCACTGCGGCTCCTCCGAGCCGAGTTAGAATTTGATAGAGTGAAACCGCTAGCAGCAGAGATTCGAGACTACATCACAAGTTTTCGAGTGGCTGAGAAACTGTTGAGTTATGATACGTATCAGACAAATGCGCGGTTGATGGAAGATCCAGGGATAGACAAGTCGACAATCCCAAAGGAGGAGAAGGAACGAGTAAGGAGACTTCTGGACCTTGCTGCAGCAAGAATCCAGCTTACTGATCTTTTAGCAGGGAATGTCGAATCATTTCAGAACTCATTGAAGGACTGCAAAGCTGCTCTTGCTCCCGTCGATTCATTTGCAAAGAAGTTCTCGCTCATCTTCGACAGCAACGCCCACATCGACGCAGCCTGGCTCTGGCGGTGGAAGGAGACCGTGGAGGTCTGTAAAAACACATTCGCAGCAGTCCTCGACATGATGAAAACGAGACCCGACTTCACTTATACCCAGAGTTCTGCGCAATACTATGACTGGATGGAGGCGCTGTATCCGGATCTTTTCCAGAGAATGACGCAGCGGATCAAAGACGGCAGATGGGAGGTCGTTGGGGGCATGTGGATTGAGCCGGACTGCAATCTGCCGAGCGGCGAATCCTGGTTTCATCAGCTTCTTTACGCGAAGAGGTATTTTCTGAAGAAGTTTGGAGCGAATGTCACGATTGGGTGGAACCCAGATTCGTTCGGCTACAACTGGAACATGCCACAGTTCTACCGACAAGCGGGAATGGAGGATTTCTTGACGCAGAAGATCGGCTGGAACGAGTCGAATGTCTTCCCGTACCACCTCTTCTGGTGGGAAGCTCCAGACGGCTCGCGTGTGCTAACGTATTTTCCGTATGACTATGTGAATACAATCGACGATCCGTTTATGTTTGCCGACCAGCTTCGCCAGTTTGAAGCTAATACCGGCTTCAGAACGATGCTCGTTCTTTTTGGCATTGGTGACCATGGCGGCGGACCGGACAACCAGATGTTGGATCGCGTCGAGCGCTTGAAAACACTCCCGGTTTATCCAAAGGTAGAATACGGAAAAGTCTCGGATTACTTCTCATGGGTTCGACAGCATGACCTTCACACTTTGCCCGTCTGGAAGGATGAGCTTTACCTGGAATACCATCAAGGCACGTTTACGACACAGGCGAAGACGAAGGAGTACAATCGTCGACTTGAAGGTCTGCTCGGCACTACGGAAAAGTTCTGCACGGTCGCTTCATTCTTCGGAAGACCGTACCCTCATGGCGGACTCGAGGATGCCTGGCGCGAGGTCATGTTCAATCAATTTCACGACATTCTCCCGGGCTCGGGTATCCGAGAGAACTACATCGACGCGACAAAGAGGTATGAAACAGCCGAAAAGCTCGCCGGCTTCGAGCTGCAAAGCTCACTTACGACGCTTGCTCATCAGATCAACACCCGGCCTGTCCGGCGGGGTCAGGCGATAGTTGTCTTCAACCCTGTATCGTGGGAACGGTCAGATGTCGTGACGTTGCGCCTCCCCGATGGTGACTCCACGTCCTATGCAATCTTTGATGCAAACGGAAAAGAACGACCATCGCAACTAGTGAAGGAGGACCCACTTCGCCGGGAGATCCTCTTTGTTGCAGAAAACGCACCCTCATTGGGCTACAGAACCTATGAGCTTCGTAAGGCGAAACCGTCAGTGTTTAAATCTGATCTGGATATCTCAGACCACACACTGGAAAACCGCTTCTACAGAGTGACAATTGATCCTGACTCGGGTTGGGTGAAAGGCATCTTCGACAAGCAAAATAACCGGGAGGTCCTGAAAGGAGGACATGGGAACGAACTCCAGATTCTTGAGGACAAGCCGGAACAATGGGATGCCTGGAATATCGGGCTAACGGGTGCGAGGTGGTATCCGAAGTTGCGCTCGGTGGAAATGGTCGACAAAGGCCCGATTCGAACAGTCCTCCGAGTGAAACTTGATTACCTGAATCCAGCGATCAAGAAGGAATTCCCCACAAAGGATTTTCCGAACACATTCTTCACTCAAGAAGTTATTCTTTACAGCGGGATTGATCGAGTCGATTTCAGAACGGACGTTGATTGGTGGGAAGACAAGACGATGCTGAAAGTTGCGTTCCCAGTTGCCGTGTCTGATAGTGTGGCAACCTACGAAATTCCCTACGGGCATATAACTCGCTCAGTCCTCGACCGAACGAAGGTGGAGAAGGCACAAATCGAAGTCTCTGCCGAACGGTGGGCAGATCTTTCTCAATGGGACTATGGCGTCAGTCTACTGAATAAATCAAAGTACGGTTATGACATCAAAGGGAACGTGATGAGGCTGTCCCTGCTGCGCTCTCCGAAATGGCCGGACCCAACGGCAGATCGGGGCGAGCATGTGATTGAGTATTCGATTTATGGACACAAAGGTCGATGGCAGGAGGCGCGGACTCTCCATCTTGGTTACGAGTATAACATGCCGTTGATTCCCGTTCTCGTCGCTCCGGGCGGGGGCAAGCTTCGTACAACAGATTCGTTTGTCCGATGTGAGCCGGAGGACGTGATTCTGACACTGGTGAAGAAAGCTGAAGACAGCGACGCCTGGGTGCTCCAGTTCTATGAGGGGTCTGGGAAAGAGAGCACCGCCTCAATTACCCTCCCTCGCGTGCCGAAGAGGGTTCTCATGTCTAACTTTCTTGAGGAAGATGGTTCGCCCGTTCCTTTCAAGGGGGAAAAGGTCCCCGTCAAGTTAGCGAAGAATCAGGTTGTCACGCTAAAGGTTTATTTCTGATCTCATTATGGTTGACTGATGATGGTCCTGGGGAGGATACTCGAGCCTGAAGTGATGGACACGTGGGAAGACGCTGTTGAGTATGACGGCATGGACTTCGCCGATGTTAACACCGCTTTCGCGGAAAGGGCGCTCAAGCTTGGGCCATCCGAAGGCATCCTTCTCGATGCAGGTACGGGAACGGCGAGAATTCCAATCTTGATGGTACAGCGAAGATCGGCTCTCCGTATCTGGGCAGTAGATCTTTCAGAGAACATGCTCAAGATAGGGGGGAAGAATATTGAGGAGGCTGGAGTAGGCCAAAGTATCAAGCTCAGAAAAGTTGATGCGAAGACCTTGCCATATCCTGACCGCTACTTTGATATGGTGATCTCGAACAGCATCGTCCACCATCTTTCAGATCCACTTCCTTTCTTGAAGGAAGTCAATCGAGTTACGAAGCCGAACGGTGGCATTCTGCTCCGGGATCTTATTCGCCCACTTGATGTGAAGTCTTTAGAAGAGCTGACAGAAAAGTATACGGGAGACTGCTCGGAATATCAGAAGAAGCTGTACCGCGATTCGCTTCATGCATCGTTCACTCTCGATGAGATAAGAGAATTGATCGCAAAGGCTGGGCTAACGTATGTGACTGTAGTCCAATCATCGGATAGGCATTGGTCCGCAGAACGACCCTGGAAGCCGGGTGAAGACAGGCGATTTCGACTACCCGCTTCATACTAAGAGGTAGACCATCGACATCCACGACATCCTCGTCATCCTATCGCTTGTTCTCCTTGAAGGGGTTCTCAGTGCTGACAATGCCATCGTCCTCGCTGTCCTTGCTCATACCCTCCCCAAGACCCAGCAGAAGAAGGCGCTCCGATATGGCATTATTGGAGCATTCACATTCCGTGTGTTGGCTGTCATCCTTGCCGTACACCTTATCGAGTCACCGTGGCTGAAGATGCTCGGTGGACTCTATCTCCTCTACCTTCCAACAAAGTACTTCACAGGTAAGAGACAGAAGAGAGATTCGGGGACACAACAGGCGCGCCAGGCTCGACAAGTTTTTGGTCTCTCCCCATTCTGGAGCACCGTGGTGGCCATTGAACTTACAGATATGGTGTTCTCAATCGATTCGATTCTTACTGCTGTAGGCTTGTCGCTGAAAGTGTGGGTGGTGATTACAGGCGGAGTTTTGGGGATTATCGCGATGCGCTTCGTCGCAGGTGGGTTCCTGCGGCTCATTGAACTCCGGCCTGCCCTGACCGAAGGCGCTTATATCATCGTCGGTTGGATTGGAGCGAAATTGATCATTGATTTTCTCTACCAGCAGCAAATAATCGGTTTCTCCATTCCCAAGGAAGTTACCTACGGCGTGATCGCCGGAGTTTTCCTGCTGAGTCTTCTCTCCAAAAGAAGAACTCCAGAAGAGTCAGGACCGTAATCATCTTTCGTTGAGCACTCTGACAAACGCGCTTCGAACTGGTGCAGGCATCTCTGAGTTCCTTCCTCGAATGGCCTTCCAAATGATTTCGTTGAACTCCACATCAGGAACGGCATCTTCTTCAGTAAGATTGAATTCCCCCGACCGGTTGCTACCGTAAGCCCCGGTGACATTCTTCTCTTCAATGTCAATCCTCGGTTGCCGAGCCTGATAAGAGGCAAGATTTGGTTTTGAGGTGAACGAGTTGCACATCGGTGTCGCCGAAGCATCGAATTGCGTCATGGGCGGCAAGCCAAGGATGAGTTCCATCGTTCTGAGCATACTTGATGCGGAATACATCTCGTGATCGACGAAACGCCTCTTTGTGTAAGGGCTGATGACAAGTGCAACAGTTCGATGTGCGTCGACATGATCTGGCCCGTTTTGTGCATCGTCTTCGATTACGAAGATAGCTGACTCCTTCCAGAACCTACTGTTCGATATTTTTTCGATAAGCATTCCTAGCGCGTAATCGTTTTGCGCGACAAAAGCACGCGGCGTGAGAGATCCTTTTCGTGTCCCAGCAGTATGGTCGTTCGGCAGTCGGATGATCTCGAGTGCTTCTAATTTTCCCGTCCTTTGTGCCTCCTCAAACTCACTCATCCATGCTTTCACGCGGTTGACGTCACTGTAGTCCAGATCCCATCCTCGATAGAATGGAGCCACGTGCCCGACGAGCCCGGGCACCGTCGCCCTGGCGGAATCGGTCTCGGCCTTGCCATTCTGCACGAACTCTCCGTAGCTTCTATACCGAATGCCTTTTGTTCGACACAAATCCCAAAGATATCCGCTGCTTGGCCGGGAAAGATCGCTTTCGCCCTCATAATCATACTCCCCGCCTCGACCACCGTAGTTTGTCGGCCATGTTTTCTCGACGTAATCCGTCGCATAGGCAGCAGTTGACCAGTTGTGCCCGTCGGCACTCACTTCGGCATCGTGGTAAAAGTTGTCCAGGAGGACAAACTCTCGTGCAAGCGCATGATGGTTCGGAGTGACGCGCTCAGGGAACAAGCAAAGGGAGGAATCGCCGTTGCCTTCGGGAATATCACCGAACACTTGGTCGTACGTTCGATTCTCTTTGATGACGTAAAACACATGCTTAATCGGAGAAGGCCTACCCGGCTTCTGGGCAACCGGATTGGAAGGAGGACAATTATCCTTCCGAGAACCGCTCTTCGTGTAGGGAGAATTCTCATATACCTTCCTGGAATACTCTGCCAGCTCTTTCTCCGATGGCACGTCGATGATCGATAGAGCCCCTTTGAAAAGACTGCCGATGTACTGCTCATCTCTCGGTGCCTTACGAAGAGTCGGATTAGGTCCTCTTGGATTCGGCAGCGACGTCAATCCTTTTCCATTAATAACGAGTATCGACTTGCCGGATGGATGTACACGAACCCCAGTTGGATACCAGCCAACAGGGATAAATCCAAGAGACCTTGTGCGTTGAGGTCTGGAAATATCAAAGACAGCGATGTAGTTGTTGTCGGCATTTGCGACCAGAAGCCATTTTCCATCGGGGGATACCGAGACAGAATTCGGAGTACTCCCCGCCCGCGCATCTGGGGTAAGCGCAGCATTGATCTTCTCGACAGTCCTCCGCTGTTGAAGGTCGATGACGGCCACCGTATTTGCATTTGCATTGGCCACGAAGAGCCGTCGACCATCGGGCGATTCGGCAATCTCATTTGGGTGATCTCCAACGTTTATATGGCCTTTTGTTGTCGACGTGACGACATCGAAGACGGCTAGCTGAGAGCGATTCCACAAAGAGATGAATACTTCATGTCCACCCCTGGCTACGAGACAAGTGTACGGGATTGCTTTTAGTGCGACTCTCGTCACAGTTCTGGAGGGGTCCCTCAGGTTCACTATCCTCAGTGAGCTATCGCCCTTGCAAGCGACAAAGAGGAGTGAGTCTTGAGGGTACAGATCAAGTCCTGCCACCGAAATGTTCGCCTTCGGATATGCTCTTGCGAAGCGAAGGGTGTCCGCGAGCACGGCGGTATCCCCTTCAAAACGGAACCAGTACACGACGTTTTCATTCCCGCCCGAGACAAAGAACGACTTTCCATCATGAGCGAATCTTACTCCTAGCCACGCATTCTTCACTGGAATCGTCTTTGTCACTCTTTTTTCCACGAGGTCTACCAGAGAAATTGTCGCGCCGCTCTGTCCGTTATTGGTCACGACTGCAATTTTCCCATCGGGACTTATGTCCATTCCCACCGGAAGATCCCCCAGAGTGACTTGCGTTCCCGCGGGCGTCAGTTTCCAGCCGTTCGGCAGAAGGACCGCACCGTTTGGGAGACGGCCGGGCAGCAGTGGTTTCTGTTCTTGCTGGCCTTCACTGAGTTGTAGAAGACTCAAGGAAAGGCAAATGACAGACAAGAACCGAAAAGTGTGAGCACTCATGTTATGACCTCTCTGTAAAGTTCAATTGTCCAGCGCCACGCAACGATGAATCGTCGCACTCCGATGAAACGCTTGAGCTTTTGTGCAACATGGGTGTGACGAAGACAGCTTTCACGGAAGATGCATTTGTGACCTCCCAATATAGGGAAGGGCGGTGAGACAATCAACGGAATTCCAAGTCCGTGCGGAGCTTCTTCAAAACGAAAAAGCGAGGAGCGTAGTCTCACTGCCTTCTTGGATGTGATCTGCAGGTTTGCCTTTGTTCCTGCTCTCGATTATATTTGGTAAGAACGTAGGTCGCCTTGGGAACTAAGAGGCCTAATCCAACAGGAAGGAGAACCCCATGAAACTCAAGATAGTACTCGAGAAAGATGAAGATGGGAGGTACGTTACGACGTGCCCTTCTCTTCCCGGCTGCATCTCACAGGGGAGAACCGAGAAGCAGGCGATCAAGAACATGAAAGAGGCGATCCACCTACACTTGAAGGCTCTTTCTGAAGATGGACTTCCTTTGAGGCGGCAGGATGGAAAGAAAGAGGTACTCGTTTCTGTTGCTCTATGAGCGAATTACCTATCCTGTCGGGGAAGGAAGTACTGAGAATCCTCCAGCGTGTCGGCTACTACGTCAGAGATCAAAAAGGCAGCCAGATTCA
>Ga0315282_10001641_pt1 | contig 41961 bp, 34 predicted proteins | sample YL17G07_20_MG_FD_203693 | JGI IMG/M metagenome (GOLD analysis project Ga0315282, IMG submission 203693) | Sediment microbial communities from Yellowstone Lake, YNP, Wyoming, USA - YL17G07_20 | ecosystem: Environmental > Aquatic > Freshwater > Lake > Sediment | place: USA: Wyoming | collected...
GCCCCGTTAAAGGCATTATGGCATCCGACCAGCGTTTCCGTCAATGTGCACAGATCCGATCTCCACGGTACGATTCTTACGTGAGGCATCGATTCGATCTCGGTACGATCTATCGTGAGGCAATGCGGACTGTTGCGCACGGTGGCAGCAACGCCTATAATTGTCGGGTAACCTGCGGGCAACTTCTCCTGGGGCTCTGCCGCAGCTAAACGTGGGTTTGGACGGTCGGAGGCGGTACGATGGCGCTCCACATTCTAGCTCTGGTCGGCATGCTCTGCGCAGCGGCGGTGCCCGCGACGGCGGCGCCCGCTGCGACTGTTAATGGCGTTCAAATCCCTTACGATGACTACATCGCAGCCCTTGAGGTGATGCCGGTCTCCGGCCCTTCCGGTGTGCAGCCGGCCGGCGCTGCGGCGCTCGACCGTCTGATCACCGATGCTCTCCTGATCCAGCTCGCCGAGAAGGAGGGCGTCCCTGTGGCCGATTCCCAGGTTCAGAAGAGGTTCGAGGCTGCGGAGAAGGATGGCAGCCTGGCCGCGCAGCTCACAAGCAGCAGCATGACGATCGACGAGCTGAAGCGCGCCCTCCGCGCTCGGCAGGCCTTCATCAACCTCGCCACGAAGGGAATCCAGGTCACCGACAACGAGATCAGCGACTACTACTTCAAGAACCGGGACCAGTTCAACCAGCCGCTTCGCGTCAGGATCGGCGCGATCATCTCCAAGGACAAGAGCAAGATCGACGCCGCGGCTGCGAAGCTGAGGGAAAGAGCTGATTTTGCTGCGGTGGCCGCAGAGATGTCGGACGATCCTGTCACAAGACAGTCTGGGGGCGTCCTGGGCTGGGTCTGGCCCAGTCAGCCGGGCGTTCCGCCGGTCATCACGAACACTGCCATAACGCTGAAGGTCGGCGGCGTTAGCTCGCCGGTCAGGGTCCAGGATCAGTGGGTGATCCTCAAGGCAATCGAGCGCAAACCGCCTGCATCCACGCCGATCGAAGAGGTCAGGGACAGCATCCGGGAAGCCATCGCGGCGGAGCGCGGGCTGAAGACGAACGACGTACAGAAGAAGCTGCAGGAATACCAGCGGGCAGCGGCAATCGAGGTCAGCATCCCCAGGTTCAAGGATCTCCCAGCTCAAATCAAGTCTCGCGCGGCCGCAACCGAGAAGCAGGAGGCAGGCGGCCCGCGCCCGCCCACGAATCCCGAGACGCACGAATAGCAAAGAACAGGAGCGATGAGTCTGTGAAAAAGTGGTTGTTAATTGTCACGGCTGCGGCGGTGGCCGCGGCCCTGTTCGCCGGCTGCGGCCGGCGAGGCGGCACGGTCCTTGCCGAGATCAACGGGGAGAAGATCACAGGCGACGACTTCGTGAAGTACGTCAGCGGAATGGACATGGCCACAAAGGTGCTCAAGCAAATGCTCGACGATCGCCTTGTGCTCGCGATGGCCAAGGAGAAAGGCGTCGCGCCAACCGACGAGCAGGTCAACCAGCGTCTGAGTCTACTCAGGAAGACCCAGGACCTCGACGCCCAGCTCAAGGAAAGCGGACGGACGCTCGATGACCTCAAAGAGCAGTTCCGCGTCCAGCAGGCTTACATAAACCTCGCGGAGCAGGCGATGAAGGACAAGATAACCGATGAGGACGTCAAAAGCGCCTACGAGGCGCGCAAACCGCTCCTCTACGACGTCGGTGATGGAGTGAGGACCGACTACATCCGCTTCACCACGGAGGACGCCGCCAAGAAGGCCGCCAAAGAGATCCAGGGCGGCGCCACGCTCGAAAAGGTGGCCGAAGACGCCGGGGTGGACCACGGGCCGATCCTGCACGAGGTGATCCGCAAGACCGTGCCAGGGCTGCCGCCCGAGCTGGTGAAGGCCGTCTTCGAGGTCCCGAAGGGAAAGGTCAGCCCACCGATCAAGATTGTGCTCCCGTTCGGGGAGCAGTGGCTCATCGTGCGGCCCGGCGACAGGCTTCCGCCCGTCAAGGTTTCCTTCGACGAGGCTAAGGCCGTCATCCGCGGCGAGCTTGCAGTGCAGAAGGCGAGCTTGGACTCCGACTATCAGAAGAAGATGGACGAGGCCCGTCGGAAGGCGAAGATCACGATCTTCCAGCCCTCCCTGAAACGGGCGGAGAAGGAGTTCCGGAGCCCATCACCGCCTCCGCCTGGACCCATGCCCAGAGGGCCCAGATAAGCGATCGCAGGGAGCCAAGCCGCTTATGCTGATCGATGCCATTATGCTCAGGGCAATCGTCGAATCGGCTTTGGAAGAGGATGTTGGTCCGGGAGATATAACGTCCTCGCTCACGGTTCCCGAGAACGCCCTCTCGCGCGCCGCAATCGCGGCGCGGGAGCCCGGCGTGATCGCCGGAATGGATGTGGCGGACATGGTGTTCGCCGCAGTGGATCCCATCGTTCGATTCGAGAGGGAGGTCAGGGACGGCGACCGCGCTGCGGCTGGCCAGCGGCTGGCCGGCGTCGAGGGCCGGAGTCGGTCTCTTCTTGCCGCGGAGCGCGTTGCTCTGAACTTCCTGCAGCGGCTCTCCGGCATCGCCACCACTACCGCGCGGTTCATCGATCTGGTGGCCGGCACGCGCGCCAGGATTGCCGATACCCGCAAGACCACGCCCGGCCTCCGTATGCTCGAGAAGTACGCCGTTCGGGTTGGCGGCGGCCAGAACCACCGCTTCGGCCTTCACGATGGAATCCTCATCAAGGATAACCACATTGTCGCCGCTGGGGGCATCAGGCCCGCGGTCGAGGCGGCAAAGAAGGGAGCCCCGCACACGCTCAAGGTCGAGGTCGAGGTGAGCACGCTCGATGAGCTGCAGGAGGCGATGGATGCCAGCGCAGACGCCGTCATGCTCGACAACATGGAGGTCGAGACCATGCGGCGCGCCGTCGAGATCGCGGGGGGCAGCGTCACTCTCGAGGCCTCAGGCGGGATAAACGAGGATACGGTGGCCGCTGTAGCGGCAACGGGCGTAGATGTGATCTCAGTCGGCGCTCTCACCCATTCCGTCAGGGCTCTGGACATCGGCATGGACTTCGAATCCGCTATATGATGCCCGCCTCTTGCGGCTGGCTGGCATCTAATCACGAAAGCACGGAACTCTGGGAAAACGCGAAAGGAGATTGGGGTACAGGGTCTGGGGTGTGGGGTCTGTGCTTGTAGGGGCGAAGCATTTGCCGTGCATTAGATGGTCTGGCTTCTAGTCTGTCCGGCAAATGCTTCGCCCCTACACCCCTTCCCGAATCCTGACTCCTGAATCCTGATCCCTCTCCCTTCCGCGCTTTCCTCCCATTTCGCGTTTTCGTGATTAAGAAGCCTGCCTGCTGGCGCTGGCGGACGGGCTTCTGGACGATGCGTGGTAGATAGGAACCTGCCACGGCGTTACGGACTGAAGATGATTGGCTCGACGATCCATAGGTACGGCACTGTAACCTCCACCAACGATATCGCCCGCGAGCTTGCTGCACAGGGCGCTGACGAAGGAACGGTTGTCGTCGCCGACGAACAAACCAGAGGGCGCGGCAGCCGGGGGCGCACGTGGCTCTCTCCGCCGGGTGTGAATCTACTCGCTTCCGTCATCCTGCGGCCTCACTTGCCGCCGGAGAGGATGGGCGAGCTTGCTTTCGTTGCCTCGCTCGCCGTGGCCGGGACAGTCCGGGAGTGCTGCGGCCTCGACGCAGGCATCAAATGGCCGAACGACGTTCGTGTCGGCGGTAGGAAGATCGCCGGGATGATCGTCGAGGCAGTGAAGAACGCCGCGATCCTCGGGATCGGGGTAAACGTCAACTGGACCGATCTGCCGAAGGAGATTGCCCAGACAGCGACCAGCGTGGCGCTGGAGCTTGGAAGGCCTTTCGATCTCGGTTCCGTGCTGAAGGCACTTTTGCCCGACCTCGACATTGCGTACGGCGCCTACCGGGCACGCGGATTCGCCCGGATACTTGACGATTGGAAGAAACTCGAGACGACGACCGGAGAGGAGATCACGGTCAGCCTGGACGGCGGCGACATTCAGGGGCGGGCAGTGGACGTGGACGGCCACGGCAGCCTGATAGTCGAACTGCCGACCGGCGAGCGCCGCACCATCCCGGCCGCGACGCTCGTGAGATAGGGAGTAGTGGAAAGGGAGCAGGGCGTAGGGACTTCCTCCCTGACTCCTGAACCGCAGTTGGCACTTGGAGGAGTAGATGGAAGGACCGAAGGCGATATTGTTGATCGGCGATGGGCTGGGCGACCGGCCCGTGCCGGAGCTTGGATGGAGGACGCCTCTTGAGGCCGCGGAGAAGCCGAACATGGACAGGCTGGCGGCTGAAGGCGAGTGCGGGATAATGGACCCCATCGGCCCGGGCGTGCGAGCCGGAAGCGACACCTCGCACCTTGCCCTCCTGGGCTACGACCCGTATCAGTGCTACACCGGGCGCGGTCCCTTCGAGGCCGCCGGCATCGGCATGGACGTCAAGCGGGGTGATATCGCGTTCCGCTGCAACTTTGCGACCGTGAACGAAGATATGGTCGTCACCGACCGGCGGGCCGGCAGGATAACCGAAGGAACCGACCAGCTTGCGGCTGCTGTGAACGGCCTGCAGATCGAGGAGGTCACTTGCCTGTTCAAGGAATCCGTCGCCCATCGCGGTGCCCTGGTGCTCAGAGGTCCGGGACTCGGCGCGGACGTGACGGATACCGACCCGCACGTCGAAGGCACGAAGGTCCACGTCTGCAAGCCGCTCGGTCCGAACGACGCCGCCAGTGCTAAGACCGCCCGCATCGTCAATGAGTTCGTCCGCCGCTCTTACGAGATACTGAAAGACCATCCACTGAACCGGGAGCGCGTCGCCAGAGGAGACGAGCCAGCCAACATAATCCTTCCTCGCGGTGCGGGCCTGGCGCCTCATCTCACTCCGCTCAACGAACGCCAGGGCCTCTCCAGCGCCTGCGTCGCCGAAACGGGACTCATCAAAGGCGTTGCCAAGTATGTTGGGATGGCGATCATCGACGTGCCGGAGGCGACGGGCGGCCTGGACTCGGACCTGATGGCGATGGGACGCGCGGTTGTGAAGGCGCTTGAAGATCACAACTTCGTGCTGTGCAACGTGAAGGGCGCCGATGTCGCCGGCCACGACGCAGAGCCGCAGGCCAAGGTCGATCTGATCAAGCGAATGGACGCCATGGTCCGGTATGTCACCGAGAACGCCAGCCCTGATACCTACATCGTGCTCACAGCCGACCATTCGACGCCGATAGCCGTCAAAGACCATTCCGGCGATCCCGTTCCAATCGTCTTCTGGGGACCTGGCGTTCGGACCGACGACTGCCGGCATTTCGACGAGCGGTCAACTGCAAAGGGCGGGCTGCACAGAATCCGCGGCATCGACGTGATGAACATCATAACGCAGTTGATGGCTGTTCAGGAGAAGTTTGGAGCCTGAATGGGAGGGGTCGCCATAGTGCAAGAGTTCAACGTAATCTTCCGCGAGGTCCAGCGCTCCCGCCAGTGGTGGCTTTGGCTCACGCTGGTGTCGGGAACGGTATTCGCCGTCGTCATCTTCGCCTACGGGATAATCGAGCAGATCGTGCTGCACAGGCCGTTCGGCAGCAATCCCATGTCCGACACCGCGCTGGTAACCACCGCAGTCTTAGTGGTCTTGCTGATGGTCGTTCTTGATGCCTTGTTCCTGGGCGCGAATCTCGTAACCGAAGTGCGCCCGGACGGCCTCCACATCCGCTACTTCCCGTTCCACCTTTCGTTCCGCCGGATACCGCTCGAGAACGTGACCAAGGTCGAGGCCGTAACCTACAGCCCCATCCGGGATTACGGCGGCTGGGGGATCAGATGGGCCAGGACGGGCAAGGCCTACAACCCGACCGGCGATCGCGGCGTCCGCATCCACTACGCCGACGGCAGGCATATCCTCATCGGTTCGCAGAGGCCAGAGGAGCTTGCGCAGGCAGTGCAGTCCGTCATGCACTAATGGCCGCAGTTCGCACCTAGAACGCCACCGCCGCCTGCGCGAGTCGGATGACGGGCGCCGCCGCAAGGCAGATGCCAATCGTCAGCACCAGCGTCAGCAGTATCGCCGCCCTGAGCGGAAGCGACGTCCATACCGGCTCTCCTGTGGGGGCCGGCTCCGCAAGTGTCATCGGCGCCTCCTGCATGAACATCAACCGCACGACGTTGAAGTAGTAGTAGACCGAGATCACGCTGTTCGCGACGGCGATGATGGCAAGCACGACGAGGTCGGTCCGCGCGGTCTGGATAGCGCTTGCGAAGACGTAGAACTTGCCGACGAAGCCCGCCGTAGGTGGGATCCCGGCAAGCGACAGGAAGAACACCACAAGCGAGCTGGCGAGGAAAGGCGCGCGCTTCATCAGCCCGGTGAACGCATCGATGCCCGAGCTTCCGGACCTCCGCTCGACCGCGATCACGACCGCGAAGGCGCCAAGATTCATGAAGAGGTAGCTCGCCGCGTAAACGAGCAGGCCTGCAAGGCCGTAGTTGATCGTGCCACGGTTCAGCGACGAGACCGCCACGTACCCCGCATCCACTGCCCGCCTGGGATCGTGCGCCGTCGCAGCCGCAAGCACGCCGACGAGCATATACCCGACCTGAGCGATGCTCGAATAAGCAAGCATCCTCTTCACGTTCTTCTGCACGATCGCCACGAGGTTCCCGAGCGTCATGCTGGCTGCTGAGAGGACGATCAGGATGGCGTACCAGTCCACTCCGTGTCCCAGAGGGATGGCAACCAGCAGGAATCGCGTCGCGACCGCCAGGCCCGCCGCCTTGGAGGCGACGGATAGCCAGGCGGTTATCGGCGTCGGCGCGCCCTCGTAGGTATCCGGCGCCCACAGGTGGAATGGCACGAGCGCCAGCTTGAAGCCGATGCCTGCGAGTACCATCACCACCGCCGCCCACGCCCCCTGCGGCGAAATCGTGCTGCCCGTGCCGATCATCGTCGCTATCGCTCCCAGGTTCGTCGAGCCGGCAAGGCCGAAGAGCATCGACATTCCGTAGAGCATCACCGCCGACGACACCGCGCCGAACAGGAAATACTTCATCCCCGCCTCGCTCGATCTCGAGTCGTTTTTCCAGTAAGCCGCGAGCACGTAGGACGACAGGCTGAGGAATTCGAGCGAGAGGTAGATCATCAGAAGGTCGGTCGAAGCGGCGACGAGTAGGATTGCCGTCGTTGCGAAGAGCAGCAGGGCGAAGTACTCCGTCCGGTGTCTCGTGTTCTCCGCGAAGTAGTCGAGCGACATCAGCATGACGATAAACGTGCCGATAACGGCGATGAGGCCGAAGAACGCAGCGAACGGATCGACGAGCAGAAGGCGATGCAGGAACGGCACGGTATCGAACGAGACCGCGTTGTAGCATATGCCCGCCCAGAGGGCAGCCCCGGCCATGATGATCACCGGAACCATGAGCGCGGTCGAAAGGAGGTCGGGCGCCAGGTAGTGGTTCATCCGGCCCTTCGGGAATCGGTCGGCTATCGTGCCCAAGATCAGCACGACCAGTCCGAAGCCTGATAGCATCAGCATCGGCGCTGCGAAGACGTAGTCAAGCAGAGTCATCGGCCGCCAACCTTATCCGAAGAACCTCGCAATCGTGATGGACGCCGAGTTGATGATCTTGAGTATCGGCAGCGGCCAAACGCCGAAGAGAACCATCAGCGCGACAAGCGGCGCCAGGCTTACGACCTCGCGGGTGTCCGCATCAAGCATCTTCTCGTATCTCGGGTTGGTCGGCCCGAGCAGTACTCGCTGAATCGTCCAGAGCAGGTAGGCCGCCGTCACCAGGATTCCGATGGTGCCCAGCGCGGCGATCAGAATGTTCGCGCCAAACGCCCCTCGGAAGACGAAGAACTCGCCGATGAACCCCGACAGCCCCGGCAGGCCGAGGGAAGCCATGCAGGCAACACTGAACAGGCCCGCGAATACCGGTATCCGGGCGCCGAGTCCACCGAAGGAATCGAGGTCGCGTGTGTGCGCCCGCTCGTAAATCACGCCTACGAGAAGGAAGAGCGAGCCGGTTATCACCCCATGGTTGAACATCTGCATCTGCGCGCCGTTCAGTGCCGTGGCCCGGTCCGCTAGGTTCGCGCCGGTGATCGAGGAGGCGGCGGCGATCCCAAGGATGACGTAGCCCATATGGTTCACGCTGGAGTAGGCAATGAGCTTCTTCAGATCCTTCTGAGCCATCGCAACGAGCGCTCCGTAGATGATCGAGATAAGCGCAAGGATGGCTACGGGGACCCAGAACCGCTCGCTCGTTCTCGGCAGCATCGGCAGCAGCACGCGCAGGAAGCCGTAAGTGCCCATCTTCAACAGAACGCCGGCCAGGATGACGCTTCCCGCCGTCGGCGCCTCGACGTGGGCATCGGGAAGCCATGTATGCAACGGCCAGACCGGAACCTTGATCGCAAACCCGAGAAAGAGCCCCCAGTAGACGAGCGCTGCCCCGACCAGGCCGAGCTTCGCGTCCATCCCCGCCTTGGCGATCTCCAGCATGCCGAACGTGTGCGGCGACGCGTGGAAGTACATCGCAAGTATCGCAAGCAGCATCGCGACGCTGCCGACGAGCGTGTAGAGGAAGAACTTGATCGCCGCGTACTCGCGCCTCGGCCCGCCCCAGATGCCGATCAGGAAATACATCGGCACGAGCGTCAGCTCCCAGAAGACGTAGAAAAGGAAGAAGTCGAGCGCGGCGAATGTGCCCAGCATCCCTGTCTCGAGCACGAGGAACAGCCAGAAGTACTCCTTCGGTCTCTCCTCTATGATGAACGAGTAGATGAGCGAGAGCGTAGTAAGAAGCGCGGTCAGGAAGACCATGGGTACGCTTACGCCGTCCACGCCCATCGTGTAGCTCGCGCCGATCTGCGGGATCCAGGGCAGGCTCACGAAGAACTGCGCGCCCAGCGGGAACTGCGGCCCACCCGACCTGTAGGCGAACCACAGGACCACCGACAGCACGAGCGGTACCAGGCTCACGAGCACCGACGTCCACTTGATCGCCCCGACCCGGTCGCGCGGGATGAACATGATCATCACCGCGCCCGCGAGTGGGACAAAGGTTATCAAAGTGAGAATCCAGGAACTCATGGAATCCCTACCTCAACACAAAATACCATCCAATAAGCACCAGGCAGACGATGAGTATCAGCGCATACTGCTGCACGATGCCGGTCTGCACGTAACGGAGCGTCCGGCCGCCGAGCTTGGCGCCCTCACCGAACAGGTTCACGAGGCCATCCACGACGTAACGGTCGAAAAGCCCCCACAGAGCCGAAAGCTGGACCGTGATCCATCCCGTGCCGTTTACGACCAGGTAGTCGATCACCCACCTGTCAAAAGCGAACATTGCCTGAGTCGAGACCATCAGCGGACGGACGACCACGATGTCGTACATGTCGTCCATGTAGTACTTGTTCGCCGCGAGCGTCTGGGCCCAGCCGAGCGCCGGGGCAAGCGAGGAGATCCTGAGCACCGGCTTCCACCAAATGAGAGATGCCAGCCCAATGCCAAGCAGCGCCGCAAGCGATCCGGCGAGCGCAATCGCCATCGAAAATGCATGCTCGCCGCCCTCAAGCCCAATCGCTTCCAGGCTGACGTAATGGCCGAACACGTTGTGTCCCGGGAAGCCCACGTAGCCTCCGAGGATCGACAGCACCGCCAGGACGACGAGCGGAACGGTCATGACCTTCCAGCTCTCATGAGCGTGGACGCTCGGACCGCGCGGCTTGCCGAGGAACGTGAGCACAACCAGCCGGGTCATGTAGAGGGCCGTCAGGAATGCGCCGAAAAGCCCTGCGTAGAAGATGATCCTGCCGCCGCTCCAATGATAGGCCGAAAGCAGGATTTCGTCCTTGCTGAAGAAGCCTGCCGTGAACGGAACTCCCGCCAGCGCTGCGGTCGCGATCACGAATGTCCAGAAAGTATACGGCATCTTCTTCGCAAGGCCGCCCATCTGCCGGATGTCCTGCGTGCCCGTACCGTGGACCACGCTTCCCGAACCAAGGAAGAGGTTAGCCTTGAAGCAGGCATGCGTCATAAGGTGGAACATGCCCGCCGCGTACCCGCCCACTCCGAGCCCCATCATCATGTAGCCAAGCTGGCTGATAGTCGAGTATGCGAGCACCCGCTTGATGTCGTTCATCACGATGCCCATCGTCGCCGCGAAGATGGCCGTGAACGCGCCGACGCCCGCCACCACGGTCAGCGCCCTCGTGTCGGCGTGGAAGACAGGGTACATCCTGGCAACCAGGTAAACGCCCGCCGCAACCATCGTAGCCGCGTGGATAAGCGCGCTGACCGGAGTGGGGCCTTCCATAGCATCCGGAAGCCAGACGTGAAGCGGGAATTGGGCCGATTTGCCGACCGCGCCCCAGAAGACGAGCAGCGCCGCAACGGCTGCGAGTGAGATCGTCACCCCGCCGACGCCCAGAAGCGCAAAGGCGATGCCGAACACCACAAGCCCGGCCACGATCGCGCCCGCCGTCCTCGACAGGCCGCCTGCGAGGATCATCCCGGGCCGTCTTCCGACGCGCTTCAGAATGGCCGCAGCAAAGCCGTAGGCCCCGATGCCCAGGATAACGGACAGGATCAGGCCAACTGCCGGCACGCTCACCGGATGCTGCGCAAGCCGTCCGACCTGCGCAAAGATACTCGGCAACTCGAGCGAACCCGTGTTCAGATACAGCGTCAGCAATCCCAGGAAGAACCCAATGTCCCCCACCCTCGTCACCAGGAACGCCTTCTTCGCCGCTCGCATCGCCTCCGGCTTCTGGAACCAGAAACCGATCAACAGGTAGGACGTAAGCCCGACCAGCTCCCAGCTTATGTACATCAGCAGCAGCGTGTTCGCGATGACGAGCGAGAGCATCGCCGCCGTGAAAAGCGATAGGTAGGCAAAGAACCTGGCATAACGCTCGTCGCCGTGCATATAGCCGATGGAGTAGATTTCGACCATCATGCTCACGACGGTGACGACGAAGAGCATCATCACAGTGAGCGAGTCCACGGTGAAGCCCATCCTGATCCAGTCCACGCCGGTGGGCGCCCAAGGGGCGAGGAATGCCGCGGCGCCTTCGGCGTGCCGGACGAAGAACCATTCCCAACCGACTCCAGTCGATATCAGGAACGAAGCGCAGATCGCCCCGATCGCGACATAAGCCGCGTTCCCCCGCAGCCTCGGTCCGAGGAAGATGATAGCCACGAACGCAACGAGCGGTATGGTCGGTATCAGCCAGGCTAGCTGTATCATCCGGTCACCGGTTCAGGAGTGGAGGGAGCGGGACCAAACCCTTGACTCTCTCACTCACCATTTCATCAGGTTGACCTCATCGGCATTCACATGCCGGAGGGTTCTGTAGACGTTGATAACGATAGCAAGCCCAACAGCGGCCTCGGCCGCTGCAATGGCGATGACGAAGAGCGCGAATATCTGGCCGGCAAGCGTCCGGCTCGCCAGATACCCGGAGAAGGCAACCAGGTTGATGTTCGCTGCGTTCAGCATCAGCTCGATGGACATGAGCATTGCGATCGCGTTCCGCCGGGTCATCATCCCGAACAAGCCGATGCAGAAAAGCGCCGCGGAGACGATGAGATACCACTGTACGGGCGCCGTCGCCGGAAGCTGTCCTGGAGGCATCAGTCTCTATCCTCCTTTGCGATCACAATGGCGCCAACCAGTGCAGCGAGCAAGATGAACGAGGCAAGCTCGAACGGAAGCACGTAAGGCTGGAGCAGCAGGCGCGCGATCTCCTGCAGGGTACCCGGGCCGGCCGCGGCAGGCTGCCCGGAGACGTAACCACCCGCCGACTCGAACGGCTTCACGAAGCTCTTCATCAGGAACGCGAACATCAGGGCGGCTACCGGCAGCGCGGCCAGCATCGCGCGCACCCGGCTCGTCTGCCGGATCCTCGCCCCCATGAGCTGCTGAGTCAGCACGATGGCGAACATGATGAGCACTGTGATAGCACCGACGTAGATCAGCACCTGCATCGCCGCCAGGAACTCGGCGTTGGCAAGCACGTAGAGCGCCGCGACGCCCAGGAACGCGAACGCGAGGAACAGCGCCGCCCGAAGGATGTTCGGCACAGTCACAACAAGCGCGGCGGAGACAAGAGTCACCGCCGCAGCAGCGATGAAAGCAACCTGGTAACCAGTCATACGTGGTCTTGGATCGTGGACTCCGGAGTTCGGACTGAAGAAAGCAGCGCCGACTCACAAATCTGAAATCTGCAATCTGAAACCTGAGATCCCAAATCCGAAATCTGAAATCTCAAATCTGAAGTCCGGAATCTCATCCTTCCTCCTCGTCCGACTCGGGCTCCTGTTCCGGTTCCTCCGGATGGAACCCGCCAAGCTTGTGGAGCTCGTCGAGGCCGTACTTCATCTCGTCTCTGGATAAGCTCGACAGTTCGTATAGCTCGCTCGGGACAAGCCCGCCGGTCGGGCAGACCTCCGTGCAGAGCCCGCAGAACATACACCGGGACACGTCGATGGAGAATGCTGTCAGCTTCCGCTTCTTGTCCTCTCCGACCTCGTGCTCGACGGTGATAATCTGCTCGGGGCAGATGCGCATACAGGCTCCGCAGGCAATACACTTGTCCCTTCCGGTCTTGCTGTCGACCGGCATGACGGGCATCCCACGGTAGCCCTCCGGTAGATTCCACCGCTGCTCCGGGTAAAGCAGCGTCACCTTCTTGCGCCAGAAGTTGATGCCGGTGACGATAAGCCCCTTGACGAGGCTGACTGCCGTATAGATGATCTCGGCCGGCAAACGCCTCCTTCTCATTGCCTAACCCCACACCGCCACAACTGTGCCGGCGGCGAGCAGTGTGAACAGCCCGGCCGGTATCATCACCTTCCAGCCGAAGTTCATAAGCTGATCCACCCGGACTCTCGGCCAGGTGCCGCGGATCCACATCAGCACAAGCACCACGGCCCCGGACTTCACGAGGAACCAGAAGAGCGACACGATCGTGTGCGCGAAGCCCGTAAGCTGCGCGCCAAGGAAGGGCAAAGGCGGCTGCCATCCGCCGAGAAACAGCGTAACGGCAATCGCGGATATGGTGAACGACGCGGCAAACTCCTCGAGGAAGAAGAACGCGAACTTCATCCCGCTGTATTCGACGTTGAAGCCCGCCACAAGCTCCGATTCGGCTTCCATTATGTCGAATGGAGTATGGTTGATCTCGGCCAGCCCCGCCCCCAGGTAGATCACGGACGCAATGGCCGGTAGTCCCCAGCCGGAGAAGATGAACCAACGTGGGATGAACCCGAACGTATAGCCCTTCTGGGCCATGACTATCTGCTGCAGGCTGAGCGAGCCGGCGAACAGCACCGGGACACAGATCGCGAGCACCATCGGGACTTCGTAAGCCACAAGCTGGGCCGCCGCCCGGAACGCGCCCAGCAGCGACCACTTGTTGTTCGACGCCCATCCGGCAACGATGATCCCTATGACCGCAATGCTCGTGATCGCGCTGACGTAGACGATCCCGATGTTCAGATCCTCCGCAACCAGTCCATCGCCAAATGGCATCACGACGTAAACGAGGTAGGCGGGGACGAACACGATGATGGGAGCAAGTGTAAAGAGCCAGCGGTCCGCCCCCTCCGGGATGACGTCTTCCTTCTGTAAGAGTTTGAGCGCGTCCGCTATCGTCTGGAAGATCCCCTGCGGCCCAACGCGGTTCGGCCCGATTCTTGACTGGATGAAACCCATTACGCGCCTGAGGCCCCAGATGATGTAGAGAACTGCGAAGAGGATGAAGCCGAGGATGACCGCGGCGACAAGAACCATCTTGCCAACTATGAGAAGGATTTCACTGTTCATCTTCGGCTGGTTCCGACAACATTGAAGCGCAGGGCCTGGTGACTCTGCGCTTCAGCTTTCGGCCTGAACCACCTCATCTAAGGGTCAAGCGCAAACAACTGCTAGTCCCATTATACGAAGGGGCATCTGAGCGTGTCAAGCAAAGCCGGCTGAGCCGAACAGACCGGCCTGGAACGGCGGAACGTGCCGCGCTACCGCTTTGCCTGGATCATCCGCATCGCCCGCGCCAGATTGCTCTTCGCGCTCAGCTTACCCGGCTGGATCCGAAGGGCGGTTCGGAACTGGGCGGCGGCCTGTTCGAGCTTCCCCTGCTTGGCAAGCGCAACGCCCAGGTTGTTGTGCGCTTCGGCGTTGCCCGGAGCCATCCGCAGGGCTTCGCGGCAGAGCCGGGCGGCCTCATCCAGCTTCCCCTGCCTGATCAGCGCAATGCCCATGTTGCAGCGGGCGTCGATGTCGGCCGGAGCCAGCCGCAGCACCTCGCCGTAGTGCACTACGGCATCGTCCAGCAGTCCCCGCTCCGCCAGGGCGATTGCGAGATTGCTCTCTGCTATCGCGTTCTCCTTCGTCACCTCAAGAGCGCGGCGGAACAGTGTGATACTGTTCCGCCAGTAGGAGACCTGGCTGTAAGTGCAGGCCGTCATCGCCAGAACGAGGAGGGCACCGGCCGCAGCCAGACGAGCCTTCAGCTCGGGCCGGCCAGCCAGCATCCTGGGAACGCCCCAGGCTCCGATCAGGAGCAATCCAATGAGCGGCACGTAGGTGAACCTATCGGCCAGCGCGTGTCTGCCGATCTGCACAAGTCCGATGACCGGCAGCAGCGTGATGATGTACCAGAGCCAGCCTACGGCAAGGTACGGATGCCTCCGCCGTACCCGGACGGCGGCTATCGTTGCGCCTACAAGCACGAGGCTGGACACTACGATCTGCCAGGTCGGCAGCGTGCTGCCGGGATGAGGGTAGAAGATTGCAAGCCCCTGAGGCCAGATCGTCTTCTTGATGTAGAGTACGTAGGACACGAGAGCGTTGCCCAGACGGACGTCCAGCGGGAACTGCTCCAGCGACTTCACCGCCCCGCCCTCTCGCTGTGCCAGAAAGGCGGCCACCGATCCGGCTGCAGCCAGCGCGAAAAGTGGCAGCTTCTCGCGGACCAGTCTGCAGGCCGCCTGCCTTCTGGTTAGCCCTCCGCCTCCAGCCTGGCCGTATCTCCCGAGCGGCCAATAGTCGAGCAAGAGCAGCATAAGCGGCAGCGTGACCAGCATTGGCTTGGACATCAGCCCAAGGATGAACGCGCCCGTCACCAGAGCATACCTGCCGACGCTGGGCCGTTCCGTATACCGGACGTAGAACCAGAGCGCGAGCATCCAGAAGAACGTGCTCAGCACATCCTTGCGCTCGGCTACCCACGCGACCGATTCGACGTGAAGAGGATGGAGCGCGAACAACGCCGCCACGAACGCGCTCGCCCAACGCCGCTTGGTCATCCGGTTGAGCACGAAGAACAGCAGAAGGACGTTGGCCGCGTGGAGGAGGACGTTGTTCAGATGGTAGATCCGTGGGTCGAGGGCGCCAAGCTCGTAGTCGAGCATGTAGGACAGCCATACCAGTGGCTGCCACGTGGCCTCGTAAGCCGCCGTGAAAGCCCAACACGCGCTCGTACCTGTCAGCCCCATTTGCACGAACTGGTTGCGCACAACGTAGTTCGTATCGTCGAACGTGATGAACTCGAACCCCGTCGTCTGCCAGTAGACCCCGACCGTTGCGGCGACGAGCACGAAGCTGATCAGAAGGTTCCAGCGCGTGCTCAGCCATCTTCCCATCCTGCGTCCCCCAAACAGCACCGAGTGCGGGCTTACCTACCATGCTAATAATGGCCGTTTCGGTGCAGGAATCTCAGTGGGGGCAGGATTCGGGGGCGGGAGCCGGGGGCCAGGACCACCGCGAAAGCGTCGGCAATGTCGGCGCCGCTCTGCTGCCCACTGATGGCTCATAGCTGGCAGCTACTTCTCGTGGAACCTCTTCGACTCGATGACGATTCTCGTCTTGCCGTCCTCCGTCTTCGGCAGGATCTGAACTATATCGTCTATCACGTCGCTCGGGCCGGAGATGGTGACGCCGTCGTCCAGCACATAGGTAGTCTTCCGCGTTTGGCGCTCGGCCCAGTCCCGGTCCGGCTCGAAGCGAGTCTCCGTCAGCCCCTTGTCGAGTATCCGGCCGATGTAATCGTCACGCATCACCGAGTTTGGGATGGCTCGCTCGGCCAGCTCCTCCAGGTCCAGCCAGCTCTTCTGAGCCGCCTCGCGCACGGCCTGCGTCAGGTTCGAGGCCACCTCCTGGCTGACCTGGCCGCCCTGCGCGTCCAGCCACTTGCCCGTTTCCGAGAGCACGAGCCGGGTCATCTGCCGCGGGCTTGCGACCTCCTCGCACTCGAGAAACGCAGACGTCCAGAACCCGTCCTCAGCGCTGGCGCGGTAGAGCAGATCGTAGCGAGCTTCCTCCTGGTAAGCGCGAACGAGCGCCCAGGTCGCCAGCCCATGCGCCGCGTCCGGCAGAACCAGTATCTGCTCGAAGATGACCTGCCCGTCACCCCGACGTAGGTAAACGCGCATCGGATCGAGCTTCAGGAGCGCCGCATACCGCGCTCCCGTGTCCACGTCCACAAACGCGCAGATGGCAAGATCCGCCGTTGACCCATCCAGCCGCTCGACCTGCTTCTGAAGCCACCAGGCGAGCGCGTGGGACACGTCCAGGAAGCAGGCAGGGCCTTCTGCGATCAACCGGTCGCACGCGGCAGCTACTGCACCGTCTGCAACCGCAAACTTCCCCAGCCTGGTCTGGCTCGATCTCAGGCACGCACGGATGTGGTCCTCGAAGTAGCTTCGTACGTCATCGTCGAGCGCGAGCGCCGCGTCCGCAAGTCGCGGAGAGTCCGCGCAGCTGTCCGCCGTATGAAGTACTGCCCATTCGAGTGTTATGTTCTGTATAGACTGCACGCGTTAAGCTCTCCTTGTAGCCGGGTGCGCCACAGGGAAGAACGAGAGGAGGGTCGGCTCCGTCTCCCTCTTCCCTCTCACCAGGCCTCTCCTACCGCTTTTTCGACCATCTCGAGAACGCCGAGCTGTCCAGATCGAGGAACGGCTCTCCTCTGGTCTTGTCCTCGCGTTCCAGATAGACATGGCCCTCCCGGACGCCGAGGAAGATGAAGACCTCGCCTTCCGGCGAGGTCACGCGGTCCATCCGCTTAATGCCGTAGATGGACGGGCCGCTGCTCGCAAGGTAATCGCGTCTCTGTACCGCCAGTGGTTTGCGCAAAGCTGCCTCCGATCGAGTGACAGGCTGGGTGCGAGCAGGCTCCTCTCCTGCCCGTCTCCCTTCACACCGTGAGTCTGATCCCTGTCTCTAGTTCGCCCTTCGAGTATCGTTTTCCCTGCCCGTTGATGTTGACACGGTACGACTCGCCTCTCATGCCGACGAACCTGATCGTAACCGGGCGCTCTGCCGCACCGGCAAAGCCGTTGCGGACCTCGAAGGCAATGGCACCGGGTCCAACCGTGAGCGCGTCCACCCAGCACGAGCCGATGGCATAGGCCGTGCGGCTGCGGACGTCGATCAGAGCCGAACCGAACTTGCGGACAGCCCAAGAACGGACCGCCGCCGCTTCTACCGCACCCGCAGCCAGCCCCGTCCGGACCGCAGCCAACCCGCGCTCCATAAGATCCGGGCGACGGGTAACCTCATAATACTCGAGAAGTGTCCTACCACAGCAGGCATGCGGCGCGCTGCCGCCGAAGGCGTTCCCCGCCGCAAACCCGCCTGGCTCCGCACCCCGAGTGTGCTGGAACCAGCACATCTGAGCGAGCGCCGCAAGGCCGAGCTTCAAGTAACGCTCTTCTCGTGACAGCCTGTAGAGCGCCACGAACAGATCGGCGCTGTGCCGGGCAGCCGCCGATCCCTGGGGTGCAATCCAAGTGTGCGGGTCGTGGAGGTCGAGCACTCCCGCCAGGAGCCCCGCCCGATCGTGGTACCGACGCTTCGCGTTCAGGCTCGAGACGAACCTCGCGGCTCTGCGGGATGCGGCCAGATACGCCCGCTCTCCGGTGACCTCGTAGAGTTCTGCCAGGAACCGACCCGACGCCGCCGTCTCCGCGCTCTCGCGAAGCTCCGGCAGAGGCTCGATATCGTCCGAGAAGAACGCCGGAATGGCGCCGGACGTGCATTGATTGGCTGCCAAGAAGTCGCCGTAACCCCGGCACGCCAAGAGCAAGTCCAGGTCGGCCTCCAGGTCACGGTGGATCGCAAGAAGCCATCGGCAGCCCTCCGAGATATCCGATGTGGCGTAACGACCGGGGCCGGCCGTCTCGTCGGGCGGCTCAAAGACACCCTCGGGTCGCTGCCTGGACAGCGTGTGCCGGATTATTCGTTCGGCCCGCCGCAGGCTGTCCCGCGACGCGGCTTCGGAGAGGAGCACGTAGGCCGAGGGAAGATCGTCCGCAGACTTGACCTCAGCGCAGCCGACCCGCTCGGCGACGTTCTCTTGCGCCAGCCGCCAGGCAAACTGCTGGACCGGCTCGAACCCGGCGCTGGAACGGGCTTCGGCGTCCAGGTACAGCCAGAAGCCGTACGACATCTTCTCTGGGCCGGGTCGGAGCACCATAGTCCGGTCATGGCGGGAGAAATGTCCCTCGGGTTCGGAGGCGCAGAAGCCATAGGCAAGCAGCGGCGCGGAGAGCAAGCCGTTTCTCAAGTCCAGGTCGAGCGCCACGGGCAGTGATCGGGGAACGGACGGATCGGGCACGAGCGCGGCAAGCATCCCGCGGCGCTGCACGACCACGGCCGCCGTAGTGAACGATCTCTCGCCGATAACATGGTCATCGCCGGGCCGGAGCGACGGCGCCCAGGCGTAATCCGGCCGCTTGTAGCTGTCGAGAAGCATGCCGTCCGGCAGGAACGCGTAAGCCGCCATCAGGTATTCGAGAACCGGCCCCCGGGAGGAGGCAGCCGGCTCCGCCTCGACCCTCACCCGCACGAACTTCGAACCGGGACAGAGCACGATCGTTGATGCCAGGTTGAAATCGCCGGCTCGGCCCGACAGCCTGACCGAGAGATGGTCCCCGCGCTCCGCGACCTTGGCCTCCGAGTAGGCCATCCGCAGCGACTCGCGGTTCACCTCGAACAGATGCTGCCTGTGGCCCGAAAGCATAGGGTCCACCGAGACCCGATGCTCCGTAAACGGGATGAGGTTGCGGTGGATGGTGGAAAGGAGGAGGCGCCGCCGCCCCGAGCGGTCCACACCGTAGAACTCCTGGCAATACCCGCCGTCGCGGAAGACGAGCCTGAGCTCGACGACCCCGTTCGCCAGTACAAGATCACGGCCCGATCTGGCGACCTCGACGCAGGATTCCGCGCCTTTCACCTCACAACCCCCTGCGACTCCGATGCGTGGCCTGCTCCCTGTCCGCCAGCAGCAGGAACAGCCCGAAGAATGATAGCACCAGCCCTCGAAGACTGTCTAGCAAACGAGCGTCCAGAGGCACCTGCCTTCTTCGCCACTCGGGGACGCCCTGTCCGATGGTCGGAGTCACAAACCCCGGACGATCCTGCACGCCTGAAATCCCCTCGCATAATGCTCGTTCGCTTAAGGAAGTGTGCAAAAAGTCAAGCTTGGTCGGAATCTTTTCCGCAACTTGTGTCGTCATATAGATGAGGCAATTGCCCTCTGGCAGGGCGCGGTGCCGCTCTCAGGACCAAAAACCTGTTTGACAGCTTGGTGCATGTGTGGTATAATCCAAGCGAATCGGCACAGCATGTTCTGTCAAGCATTGGTCCAGCCGGTGTCGGCGCGGCCAGTGCTTGTGTTTATTATTGCTGCAGCAATGACCGAGAGGTGATGTCCTATGCAAACGGACAAAGAGATCATCCTGACAGCGAGCGGGCTGAAGAAGATAGAACAGGAGCTCGAGCAGCTCAGAACTGTGCACCGCAAGCGAGTTGCGGACCGGATTCGGGATTCCAAACAGTTCGGCGAGTTCTCGGAGAACGCCGAGTATGAAGACGCCAAGATTGAGCAGGCGTTCGTAGAAGGCCGGATCGAGGAGCTCAAGCGCGTTCTGATGCACGCCCACGTCATAGAGGAAGACGAAGTGCTGACCGATCGGGTTGGCATCGGATCCATCGTGCAGGTCCGCGACCTTGAGACCTCCGACGAGTGGGAATACACTATAGTCGGCTCGATCGAGGCCAACCCAGCAGAAGACAAGATTTCCAACGAGTCGCCCGTGGGAGAGGCGTTGATGGGCCGCGTGGTCGGTGACCGCGTGCAGGTCGAGATCCCGGCCGGCATTGCCCGCTACGAGATTGTCAACATCCGCAAGTAAGCCGAGCCGGCACGCTTAGCCCGCCGGCTCCAACGGCGAAAAAGGAAAACCACAGAGAGTGCTAGAAGGTGGGAGTATGAAAGCTCCGGCGGAGCTTTCATACTCCCACCTTGCCGTACAGGAGGATCGAAAGGTGAGCCTGACGCCTGACCAGGACAACGAACTCGTAGGACAGCGCACAGCCAAACTCGAGGAACTGCGCGAGCACGGCATGGACCCGTTCGCTATCGAGCGCTACGAGCGCACGCACCTGGCGAGCGAGATCCAGGCCCTCGGTCCCGAATTGGACGCCAGTCCGGAAGCCCTGCAGAACCAGAATGTCCGGGTCGCCGGCCGCATCGTCGGTATACGAGAAATGGGGAAGGCAAGCTTCGCGCATATCGAGGATGGGTCCGGCCGCGTCCAGCTCTACTTCCGCCTCGACGACCTTGGGGAGCGGTACCGCATCGTCCATCTGATGGACCTTGGAGACTTCGTGGGCGCGGAGGGCTTCGTCTTCCGCACGAAGACCGGCGAGGTCACCATCCACGTTAAGAACCTGGTGATGCTTGCTAAAGCACTCCGCCCGCCTCCATTCGGCAAGCAGAAGGGAGAAGAGCAGTGGTACGGCTTGCACGATGTGGAGCAGCGCTACAGGCAGCGGTACCTGGACCTGTTGGTGAACCCGGACTCCCGCAGGACGTTCGAGACGCGCAGCAGGATCATCAAGGCCGTCCGTGAGTTCTACGACGGCCGCGGTTACCTGGAAGTCGAGACCCCTGTGCTTCAGCCCCTCGCCGGTGGCGCCGCCGCAAGGCCGTTCCTCACCTACTACCACGCGCTCGATCATGAGTTCCATCTTAGGATTTCGCTCGAGCTCTATCTCAAGCGTCTGATCGTCGGCGGATTCGAGCGAGTCTACGAGATTGGCCGGGTGTTCAGAAACGAGGGACTCTCCACACGGCACAGCCCCGAGTTCACCATGCTCGAGAGCTACGAGGCCTACTCGAACCTGGAGGACATGATGAGGCTGGTTGAGCAGCTCTTCAACCACGTCTGTTACGCCCTCCACGGGACGGCCAAGATCGTCTACCAGGGCTACGAGATCGATCTCACCCCTCCCTGGCCCAGGCTGCCGATGCTCGAAGGCATCGAGAGATTCGCAGGTGTGAAACCCGAGGAGTTCGAGACGCTCGATAGCGCGAAGACTGCCATGGAGCGCTTGGGGCTTTCGACCGAGCTAGAGACTATGGTCGGCGGGGTCATGGAGAAGATCCACGAACGGTTTGTCCAGCCGCACCTGGTCCAGCCTACGTTCGTCACCAACTTCCCGATCGAGACCTCTCCACTTGCGAGGACGATCCCGGGCAATCCAAGGCTCACGCGGCGGTTCGAGGTGTACCTCGGCACACAGGAAGCAGGGAACGCGTTCTCGGAGATCAACGACCCGACGGATCAGAGGGAACGGTTCGTGGTGCAATCTGCGAGGCGTGCGGCGGGCGACGAGGAGGCCCATCCGATGGACGAGGACTTCCTCCGGGCGCTCGAATACGGAATGCCTCCGACCGGCGGACTCGGGGTCGGCATCGACCGGCTCGTGATGCTCTTCACCGACCGGGACTCGGTCCGCGACGTTATCCTCTTCCCCCAGATGAAGCCGGAGAAGTAGGCGGGCGGCGGATGCCGGGTGCGGCCCGTGGTTACGCTGCGGCGCAGCCGCAGAGCGCCGCGGTCGGGGCTGAGCGGAGGTGGGTAGCGGTTTCCGGAGCGGCGTTCAGAGCAGGATTGCCTGGCCTTGGCTTAACCCTGGAGCCCGCTTGCTGTGCGATCGGGCGGGAAGACGGGAACGCACGTCACTGTCCGGTAGTGCCAATGTGGGGATCGTTGCCTCTGTGCGGAAAGCGGTGCTTGCGCCGCGACCTTCTCGGCGATCTCCGAACAGAGGGTCCCAGGAGCGGCCTTCTGCCAGACTCGCTGAATCTGCTTGCCCGCGAGCTTGTGTCCCTTGTCGTAAGCCTTGATCTTGATGGTAGGCTCGCCGGTCTCCGGGAAGTCGTAGTCTATCCCCTTGATGACGGCGACCTTCCTCGGCGAGAGATCGTCGACGTAGCCGAACCGGGCCGCAATCTCGTTCCCTTCCTGAAAGAGCGGATCGTCCACGAACTGGAGGTGCCGATCAGTGATGGAAATCTCCATCACGTCCATCTCCTCCTCGTTGTCCTCAAAGACAAACGAGGTGATCTCGCGCGTGATGTCCTTGGAGAGCCGCTTGCCCTCGATCTCTATGATGAATGTGGGCTGGTAGACATCCAGTTGCATCGCCGCTTCCCTACGGGCCCTCCACTTGGATATTTACTGGCGGGAGAGGAGGCGTGCCGGGATTTCTTTGGCGCACTTGCGAGAACACAGCTCCTGATCTGCAGCCGAAGGCGTAGCACCCGCCTATGGTCTACTGCGTTAATGCTGAGCTTGACGAACTAATGGCAGGGGCGTAACATGCCAGGCAAGCGAACCTGAGGAGGAGTCACAATGAGGTGCTTATCACGGGCAATAGGAGCAGCGATCCTTACCACGTTGCTGGGGACCGCCTCGGCTTGGTGCGGTGTGGCAGTACCGGACGACATCGGAGCGTGCCTGAAGATGTCGGACGGAAGCCGAGTTACCCTTCCCTGTGAGGAAGTGTACAAACTAGGGCGTAGTGGGCGGTCGTTCGCGATCAAGGAGTTCTGCGAACCGCAGCCCCAACGCCCCCGTCTTGCGGTCGTCTCGACACGGACTCTACCCGTCTCACCGTATTGGGCCTGTGACCTCACAGGCACCCTTTCCAGTTTCTCACGTACTGCCGCAGATGGCAGCACAATCAACCAGAGGATTCTTGTCGTTTCTCCTGAGAACGTCCTGGTCTACTGCGACCAAAAGGGAAAGCCGTTCCTGTTCCCGCCCATAAAGGGTCTTGGCATTGAGTGGCCCTACAAACGGTCGCTCACGGATATTGCCAGCGACAGTCGGAACGCCACAGCAAGCGTATCTACAACGGTGGAAGCACCGCTACCCCCGATGCCCGACGCCCTAGACTCTTCGTCTGACCCGGTTTGCTGCGCAACCATCGCAGACGCTAAAGCACAGGCCGACGGAACTGCCGTCGAGCTACAATACAGGCCCGTCGGTTCCACCGGCAGCGGCTACTTCATGCTTGGAGAAGACGGTTCTTCAGACACGCTGAAGACCTACTATACTGGGGCCGTAACCACGAGCTACCGTGTTGTGCGTGTCACAGGAACCATCCAGACTGAGGGAACAGACAAGGTGCTTGACGTTGACAGCGGGCCTGGCTATGACCCGTACGTATTCACCGGCAGCGTCTCTCTCGCCCTCAGCGGAACAATCGCTTGGGCCAAGACCTTTGCTGACTGGACTGAACTGCCGACTGATGGGCGGACTTACGCTCTGGAGAACAAGCCGGTCTCCTGGTGTGATGGCAGTCGAGTCTACATCGAAGAAGCTGACCGAAGTTCCGGTATCCTGTTGAACTACGCCAGCCTTCCGCCGAATGACTCTCCTTACATAGCCAGTGTGACTGGAGTAGTCAACACCAATGGCGACGGAGAGCGCAGTATCGACGTTTACAGTATTAGCTACACTGCTGCGACCTCTGCACCCCGGCCTCTAGGGATGAACAATCGGAGCACGGTGACCGGTCTCAAGCCGAACGGCCTTCTTCTCAAGGCGTGGGGTACGGTGACCGCAGTAAACCCCACAGAAGGCTACCTATACATTGATGATGGTTCGGCACTCAAAGACGGTACCTTTACGGATACTCAGGAGAACGTAGGTGTGCGGGTGCAGTACAACGATACCTACTTCCCCTCAGTTGGTGATTTCGCTGTCGTAACTGGGCCTCTTGGTACTGCGTACGACTACGGAACTAGCACTTCGGTCAACTGCCTTAGAACGCGAGGTGGACTTGATGCCGCTCTTTCGCCCCCTCCGGCCCCAACCGGACTTGAGGCTGTGGGAGGCAACGGCGTAGTCACGCTGACGTGGGAGTCGATGAACGCGGCGAGCTACAGCGTCTATAGGTCTACCTCGGAATCCGGTACCTACACCGTGGTCGGCTCCCCGACAACGAATGCCTACTCCGATAGCACCGTTACGAACGGTACTACCTACTGGTATAAGGTTGCTGCTGTCAACAATGACGAAGGGCCTCAGTCGAGTGCAGTCTCAGCAACGCCTTCTTCCCAGACCCCGACTGTTACAATCACCAGTGCAGTTGTAGATGCAGACGGCCTGCTTACTCTGCAATGCACGGGGTCATCTTCCTATGCTGGCTACACTCTGCGTGTGGACGGCGACGACGTTTGGACGTTTGACCAGTCAGAGATCGGCAGTATCGTCTATGACACCACTCAGCTTCCTAACGGGGCGCACACGTTCTCCATTCAGGCGTCTGAGGGAACGTACCAAGGCGTAGCATCTACTGCCCTGAACATACAGAACTTCATCTCGGAGTTCAACGTTCCCGACGACATGTGTGGCTTGCAGGCCATATCAGCCAAGTTCCAAGAATCCACAAGCTGGACGCTGACTGTCAGTCAGTCCGGCACTACCCTCTACTCGACAAGCGGCTCCGGTGCGTCTATGGAGGCGTCATGGGATGCGGGCAGCACCTACGGTGAGTTCGACGTTACATTGGCCGCCAACGGACGTTCCCGCACAGCTAAGAGCAGAAAGACCACCGGCAGTGGGGGAAGCTACTACGCTTGGGGTTCCGTCTACGTTGCCGACAACGACAGCACGATGGAGAACACCTTTCGCTACATTCATCAATACGCTTCTGCTGCGTTGCAGGCGAAGTATGGGGTATCCCTGTACTCCGGCAAACTCAGCAACGACAGCGATTGGCAGGATGTTGTTATCGACACCATACTGAATGGAGACATCCCCGCTAACCATCTGGCTATCGCTGCACACGGCACCGTTCCTGTGACCACCAAGAATCCTGTGTGGCAAGGCATACTGATGGGGCAGTTTCCCGGAAGCGGGTACACCCAAGGTTCGGGACTGACAGCGTTTAGAGACATCAACGGGTTTCTCAGGCCGCCAGGTTCCGGCTACTTGATTCCTGTCGGTCCAGCAATTGGGAACACACTGAACTGGGACCTTACGACAGGACGTGTGTCAAACTGGAACTGCACCCGGAGACTTAGGTTCGTATATCTTGGTGCATGCTCGGCGGGGCAGGGCGTCTTCAGCTTGGCTTTTGGCACTCCTCGTGGAAGATACCCCGGTAGAGGTCGGGCATTCCTCTCACTCAAGGACAAAGTGCCCGCCGGTTACCTCATGGTGTTCTCAGAGAAGTTCTGGGCTGAGTGGCAGAGAAGTGGAGTCACGGTCGCAGAAGCGGCAACACGTGCCTTCTGGCGCGTACTAGACCAGAAGAAGTATCGGATGAACTACGTCCTTCACGGTGACCCCAACTTGTTGATAAAGTAGCCATGTTGCGGATGTGGAGGTGGGGTAGACTCACCTCCACATATCAGTCTACCGGGAGGTGTAGAATGAGAATCATCCTAAGTGCTACCGTTATCGCAGTTGCCTGCGCCATCCTTCTTGGCTGCGGCAAGCGACAGACTCCACATCGAGTAACAAAACAGGGAGATTTGATAGTAGACCGTGACTTTGTCGCTAGAATAAGGAAGACGAAGGAGCTTTACGTCTTCGAGGTCAGTGTAGAGAAGGTAAGCAAGAATCCGAAGGCAGCTATCAGCGGCTTTCCGGCAGTAGTTGACCTGACTCTCAAAGACACTTCTGGGAAGGTCTTCGCAGGCAGGAACCCGGACAAGCCGCAATACGCCAAGGAGATCGGCGATGCGTTCAGCACCGCGAGAGATGAGAGCGGACAGCGGCTCATGGGGAAAGTCCGGCTGCTCAAAGATGACCTCCCTCCAGGCACGTACACCGTTCAACCACGTGTGCGAATACGGCAGACTTGGACCATCACGGACTATCCCGCTGCAAACTCCGTTCAGGTCGCAATTCGATAAGCGCCAAACGTCTTCTTGTGGCTCACGGTGGGCGTAGTGGCCGGGCCGTGAGCCACAGGCGGACCTTGTCATCGCGGAATCCATCTACCTTTGACAAGAGGGATACCATCAAGACCAGAACCTATGCCAGCAACCTCATCTCCACATGCTCAGCTGACGGTATTCTGAGCGCCGTTCCAACGCCCAGTTCCAGCGGAAGAAAGATATCGTTGTAGTCGCAGATCACCCACCACAGGTCCACCCGGCCGAGATACCGATAGGCGATGAGGTCGATCCTGTCGCCTTCGACCACAGTGTGGAAGACGTCGTCTGGACCGGGCGTTGTGTCTATCCGCTGCCTTGTGCCGATGAACTCCTGGTCGCCATCGACGTAGAGCACGCACGTGGCATATGTTGAATCCGCCCCTATCATCTTCGCACCTCCGCATAGTCCACCGATTTCTGCACAATCTCCTCAAGCGTCAGACCTCTGGCGCAGCGATGCCCCGGCTCAAGAAGCGATCCCACATGTGCGCGATCTCCAGCCGCACATCCTCGCCCACCTGGAAGCTCTCAGAGTATCGTCGGATTACCTCACCCAAACCGCTCTCGTCACATTCTTCCTCTTCGGGTGTCTCTCCAAAAGGCTGCTTCTCCGTTTCGCCTGCCAACCGGATCATAAGCCCGTACATTTCCGCTGCTCTGCTTGACGGGAATCTGTCAACGAACCGCTCCGCCTCATCTGCAAGCTCCTTATGGTGACCCACAGCCTGATGGATCGCGCATCTCAGTTCGAAGTCCGCCTCCGTTTCACCGGTGGCACGCTGGAAAGCCATCGCGGCGGCGCTGTGCACAATGCGCGGGATCTCCAACTGCGCCAGCTCTTTCAGAAGCAGGCACCATGTCCGTTGACGATCAGGCTTGAGCTGCAGCGCATACAGTAGGCACTGGAGCGCGCAGACGTGGTCTCCGCGGAACACTCCCAACATTGAGGCAAGAGCCTCGTAGGCCTGCGCGCATGCTGGCTCAACTTCCAAGGCCTCGAGGAGCTTCTCTCGCGCCTCCGGCAGTCGGCCCTGCATCAAGCGCGATCCCCCCTCCAGCACCAGTGGCAATCCGCTGTCCGGTCGAAGCCTGCGAGCCTTCTCGCACAGCTCTTCCACACCATCCCACTCGCCCGCGCAGAACTTCTGAAAGCCTTCGTCCACCAGCCGCTGCAATTCGTCTGTCACCACTTTCCGCCCTCCCCAAGGTAAGCGATCGACTGCCTCAGTATTGTACCAGAGCCGAACCCCGGTCAGTGGTCCGAGTCAACGCTTGTCCCGACCAGATCAATGCTTCGCGAATCCCCATCCTCGAAGCGATGAAGTGTACCGTAACCCGGCATGCCAGCCCCCGGATCGCGACCCAGGGTGAAGCAGCCGAGCTTGAGCGTTCGACACTCCTCGGACCCCCGTCCCCTGCGTCCGACTGCGGGTTCACGGTATCAGCGTTATGGTTACCGGAGACGTCGCGTCCATCTGCAGCCAGAGAACAAGGTCACTGCCCTCAAGCTCCGTGTTGATGCCCACGCGGCAGTTCTTACCCCTCGGCGCCACCGCGCCGTTCACCTTCACCGTCGGCGCCACATCTCCCCAGTTCCTCACCACAAAGGCTGGGTTGTGCATCGGCGACGTCGGGCTGGCCTTCACCGTCATCTCGAGCTTCGACGGCTTCCCGGGCTTCGTGCACACGAGCTCGTAGGCGCGCTGGTACTGGCCGTAGCCCCGGCTCTTGCAGTTCCCGCTCATAACGGTCAACGGTGCCGGAGAGTTCCAGGACCTGGACAGCACTCCAAGCTCGGAAGCCGGGCTTGTGGTCAGGCCGTACATGTAGATCCACGTGTGCAGTATTCCCTGCGAGGTGGCGGGTTCCTCAAACCAGGTCAGTGACGTGTGCGCCGGACGGTCGGTCCTGGTGCCCTCGCGGCCGTCGTTCGGCAATTGGGACACCGGCCAGTGGTTCCAGTAAGGGAAGTTGAAGTCGATGTAACCCGAAGGGGAGAACGGCGCGACTGTCGCGCCCGGCCTGCGGATCAAGTAGGGCTTGTACCTCGACTTGAAGTTCAGCATCTGGATGGTGAGCTTCTCCGGCTTGTCGCGCAGTCCCCACGGGAAATCCGGCTGCCACGCGTAGCTCCTGGTCTGGCCCTCGTCGTTCGCCAGCGTCAGCGCGGAGACCTCGACCGTGTCAAGTGGCCCCTTGCCCGGCTGGCTGAAGAACAGCGTCTCTTGTACGGATGGGTCTCCACCATAGCGGCCGGTAGACCAGAGCTTCTGCTCCCGCATCATCACCCCGTCCGGGTAGATGTAGAAGTACTCGTCCACCCAGTCTCCCCAGCCGGTCTTCGGGTCACTGTCGATAGTGTTGTAGAAGATGTCGCAGGGGGCGTAGCGCCAGTGCAGCACGGCTCTGGCGTCGTTGTTCTCCACGATGCTGATATGGGAATAGCGATCCTGCTTGTCGGACATGTGCTCTACGCAGCCGTTCTCGTTGCCCCGCTCCACGCTCTGGTCGGCAGAGAGCAGGCCGTTCTCCGTGACCATGCAGAGACCATAGTTCCAGCCCTTCCAGAAGACGTAGTTGATCGGGTGCTCGTCAAACCGCACCACCACGTCCGCGTCCTCGCCTGACCGGAATACCTCGTCCCAGGAATCGCCGTACTTGAGCTGGCAGTAGCTCGCGCCGAACTCGGACGTTCCCGAAGGCCCGGTGGGCATCTGCCAGTACTTGAGCGGCTTCCGCACCGGCGGCACCACTGACGAATATGCCTGCTGGACCTCATCCGGCGAGAGGGCTTTGTCGTACACCTTCACCTCGTCCATCAGGCCGTCGAAGAGCATGTACGAGCCGACCATGCTGGGACCACGCTCGGTGTTCACAGGGAAGAGCTTCTCGTGGCTGAGTCCAATCAGCATATCCACGCCCGACGGGTCAGTGACGCTGCCGGTAACCGCTCTCTTTTCCACGAGCTTGCCATTCAGATAGATGCTGATCCCTTCCTTGCCGTCGTAAGTGCCGGCTATGTGGGTCCACTCGTGCAGTGGGATCATGCTCGCCTCCAGCTTCGTGTTTACCCAAACGGAGATGGTGAGTTCGTCGAAGGAGCCTAGTTCCGGGACCTCGATGTAGTCGTCCTGTCCATCAAGCAGTATGGCGCTGCCGAGCCTGCCGGCCGTCCAGCTTCCTCCGTGGACGACCCCATTCCTCCCGCCTACAGAGTCAGCAGCGGAGTCGCCGCTCTGCTCGTCGAACTTCCACCAGTGGACGGCATCGGCCGGGCCGGAGCCGTCGGCCAGCGCCGCGACTTCGGAGTCGCTCAGGGCGCGTCCGTAGATGCGGAAGTCGTCGAGTTGGCCCTTGAAGTTCCGCTCGCCGCCGTCCCACGCGCCAATCTGCAGGTTCCCCAGGCGCGCAGTCGCCGCGGTTGACAGCCTCCGCGACACGTCGAGCTTGCCGTCTATGTAGAACCGGCAGGCCTTGGCGGACTTGCTGTAGGCAATGGCCACATGCTTCCACGAACCCGGCGCGACGGTCCCCCGAGACTCCAAGTCCTCCGGTTCGCTCTCTTCAAGAGAGAACCGGATCTTGCCATCCCTGTGGATCATCGTGTGGACGGCGCCTTCCGACCAGCCGTTGACGTGCATCAGCGAGTTGTAGACGCTCGTCGCGGTGTTGCACTCGTACCACTTGCCGTCCACGGCGACGTTCAGCCCAACCGCGCCCTGGTAGTCTATCCCGAAGAAGCAGCCGGACTTGTGGTCGGACTGCCGGTCCAAGACCGCGGTCCAGTTCCAGGGGTACTCCTGGAGCGCGACCCAGGCCTCGACGCTGAAGGCGTCGGTCAGGCGCGGGGCATCGGCAGCCCTGCGCTCTATGTAGCACGTATAGCCGTCGAACTTGAGGCACTTCCCGTCAGCTCCGTTGGGGTTCTGCTTGAGGTCCCCTGCTGCCCGGTCCTTCGTGCCGCTCGCGCTGTCCATCACCACGCCGCCCGCCGCAGAGTCCATACGCCACCACGCAACCGGCGTGGGCGCGCCGCACGTCCCGACGCCAACGCCGAGAAACAGAGCCGACAGCGCGAGTCCTCGCAAAACGTTCTTGTGTATCCTGATCATCACTTCGGACCTCCCTTGCTTACTGCGGCCTGATCTCGACCGTTACCGTCTTCGCAGATTGTATAGGGACCCAGACGACCAGGTCCCTCGTGGTAGGCGTCCTGCGGTAGCCGCACCGCGCAGTTCTGCTCGCGGCCCCGTCCACCCTCACCGCCGCGGCCTTCACGCCCCAACCTCCGATGACGAACGCCGGGTTCCGCACCGGTGACTGGCTGCTGCCCGCGAGCTTCAGCCGGAGCACCGACGGCTTCCCAGGCGTCTTGCAGGCCAGCCTGTAAGCCCGCTCACCCGCGTCGTACCCGCCGGACTCGAAGCCTCCGGAGACGAGAGTGAGCTTTGCCGGCGCGATCCACGACCTTGCCAGCGCAGCCAACCCCGCCGCCGTGTCCTGCGTGAGGCCGGTCATCATCATCCACGACACCGACTGCCGTTCCCGCGCGTAGGGCTTCCACGATAAGGAGGTGAGAGGGGTGTGGCTCGGCCGATCGCTCGCTCCGGACACCGGCCAGGTACCGACTCTAGCAAAGCCATTCGCGGCTCGGGCCTCGGGGCACAGCGCAGTCTGCATCCCGCCCGCCACGACCTGGAACGGCTTTGCAGACTTCGCTCCCGCCAGGTTCACCACCTGGATCGTGGCATCACTTGGCTCAGCGAACGCTCTCGAGGCGGACTTGCCCCAAGAGTAACTCCGTGCCTGCCCCCTGAGGTTGAGCAGCGTGACGGCGTCTGGGCGCACATTCTCCTGCGGACCCGAACCGCGGCCGTTCAGCACCATGCTCTGCTGGCAGGATACCGGTTGGTCCGGGAACGAAGTGTAGAGCTTGATCCTACGCACCGCGACGCCGTCCGGGTAGACGGTGTAGAACTCGTCCACCCAGTCGTTCCAGTTGACCATCGGGTCGGTGTTGATCAACTTGCCGTCCGGGCTCACGAGCGCGTAGCGCCAGTGGACGACTGCACGGGCGTCGCTGCTCTCGATAACCCTGGCGTGCGAGTAGCGGCACGTGCTGTCCCACCTGGGCGATGCATCGCCGCGGACGACGGACCCGTCGCTGTAAAAGCGTCCGCTCCCGTTCATCCAGTAAGGCACGCAGTTGGCGCCGTGCCAGAAGACCAGCCGGTAGCCGAACCGGTCGAACCGCACTACCACGTCGGCCCGGGGACCGATCCGCCACGGGTCGTCCCAGTCCGAGCCGTACCGGAGCCTGGTCGCGTAGGCGCCGAATCTGCCCTTGCCAGGCGGCCCCGATGGCAGCTTCGGCTGAGCGTCAACGGCGGCCCCGCAGAGCACGAGAATGAGCAGCACGGCGCACGTCTTTTCGGACAATCTGACAGTCATCTACACCTCCATTTGATCGCAAAGACGAGGAGCGAGTTGGCGGCGCGGCTCCGTGCCACGCCGCACGGTAAACACTTCGGCACACACAAGCCCCAATCCTCCGCCCCGCTGTGCAGAACAAGCCGCGGTGCCCATGTGACCAAAGCTCGCGGAGGTAGAGAGGGACGCCGTGTCTAACTCGATGTTGGGTGCAGACCGGGCTGCACGATTTGGGCGAACCAAGCCCGCCCGCTCTTGCCCTGATATGTGTAAGCATCACACGCGCTCAACTGGATACCGGCCCCTTTGCGCTGCCGCGGGCTACGCGGCGGCGCCGGGCGGATGCGGATTCCCCGAGCTTCCGGAGGTGGCCCGGAAGTGTTGAACCGGGGTAAAGGGGGGGTGCTCAGCGGCGTCGATCAGCCCACGGGCAAGCGCGAGGGGCAGCGGCAGTCGGCACGCGCACGGCTGCGTGCCGCGGCGGGATCGCGCGAGGCGGGGCTGCTCCTGACCACAGCCATCGTCTCGGCGGCGCTGGCGCTGCTGGTGCCGGACGCGTTCCTATCTTCGAAGAACCTGGTATCGGTCCTCACGGGAACGATATACGACCTCCCCCTTGCCGCGGGGATGACACTGGTGCTCATCCTGGGTGGGATCGACCTCTCGGTGGGTGCTGTGCTGGGGCTCTGCGGCGTCGTCATCGCGATGCTGCTCCGTGCAGGGGCCGGCGTGCCGATATCCATCCTCCTGGGGCTGCTGCTTGGAGGTGCGGCCGGGGCCGTGAACGGCATATGCGTAGCGCGTTTCCGGATCGCCCCGTTCATCGCGACGCTTGGGATGATGTCCATCGCGCGGGGGACGACTACGGTTCTCACGTCCGGCTACTTTCTCTCAGGGCTTCCCCGGCAGTACCAGCGCATAGGTCAGGGGACACTGCTTGGAATCCCGTATCCCGTCTACGTGGTGGTTGCGCTCCTGCTCGCCATGGACTACGGACTCCGGAACTGGCGGCCGCTGAACGACGCCTTCTACGCCGGCGCCAACCCAGACGCCGCGGAGCTGTCGGGGATACCGGTCCGCAAGCTGGTATTCGCTGGGTTCGTTGCGAGTGGCCTGCTCGCGGCGCTCGCGGGCATCTTTATGACCTCGCGCCTCGCCATGGGTTACGCCAGGTTCGGTGAGGGTGCGGAGCTCAAGGCCATAGCTGCCGCCGTCATCGGCGGCGCCAGCCTGAGCGGGGGAAGCGGAAGCATCTCCGGGATGTTCCTCGGCGTCCTGCTGCTTGCGGTGGTGAACAACGGTTTCGTGCTGCTGAATGGCTCGGTCTACTGGCAGGCCGTCGTCAGCGGGGCGATTCTGGTCGTCGCCATCGCAGTCGATGCCTACCGCCGGCGGAAGGAGGAGAGGGAATGACCGGACCCGCTCCGCTACTCCAGCTTCGAGGCATCAGCAAGAGCTTTGGGCGCAACCAGGTCCTCAGCGACGTCAGCTTGGCCGTTCGCGCCGGTCAGGTCCACGCCCTCGTCGGCGAGAACGGCGCCGGTAAATCCACGCTCATGAACATCATCGGTGGAATCCACCGTCCCGATGCAGGCGCAGTCCTGCTGGGCGGCAGGCCCGTGTCGTTCGCCGGTCCGCTCCAGGCAATCAAGAGCGGCGTCAGCATCGTGCACCAGGAGCTCAGCCTGGCCCCGAACCTGAGCGTGGCTCAGAACATCTTCAGCCACCGGGAACCGGTGACTCGGCTCGGCTTCATCCGGTGGCGCGAACTCTACCGACTGGCCGAAGACATCCTGTCCCGGATGGGCCTGCACATCGACGTTACTAGGCCTGCAGCCTCCTTCAGCGTCGCCGTGCAGCAGCTGGTAGAGATTGCCAAGGCCCTGTCGCAGAACGCGCGAATCCTCATCATGGACGAACCGACAAGCGCCCTCTCGGACCACGAGATCGAGCGGCTCTACGGCATCATAGGTGATCTCAAGAGTCAGGGGGTCGCCGTCGTCTTCATCTCCCACAAACTGGGGGAGGTCCTGAAGGTGGCGGATGAGGTATCGGTCTTGCGTGACGGACTCCTCGTCGGCACTCTGCCTGCCGAGCAGGCGAGCCGGGACGAGATCATCCGTATGATGGTCGGCAGGCATATCGACGACATCTATCCGCCCAAGCCGGAGGGCGAGGGCGGCGAACTGCTCAGCGTGCATGGGCTCACTCGTGAGCCGGCCTTCCGGGACGTCAGCTTCACCCTCCGTAGGGGTGAGATATTGGGTCTGGCGGGTCTCGTGGGCGCGGGGCGCACGGAGGTGGCGCGGGCGGTATTCGGAGCGGATCGCCCCGACAGCGGCAGCTTGCTGCTCGAGGGGAAGCCGGCGCTGAACTCGTCACCGGCCGAGGCGATCTCGCGAGGCATATGCTACCTGACCGAGGACCGCAAGGCGCTCGGGCTGTTCCTGAAGATGCCCGTCCGCGCGAACATTACCGGGGCGTCGCGCAGGTCCTTCGCTGGAGCCGCTGGGATGCTGAAGCACGACCGCATCCGCCGGGAGTCAATGGGCTACGTGGACGAGCTTGGGATACGGCCGTTCGATGACCTGGCGAACGTAGTCAGCCTGAGCGGCGGCAATCAGCAGAAGGTCCTCCTTGCTAAGTGGCTGTGCGCGGGGCCGAAGGTCCTGATAGTGGATGAGCCGACCCGCGGCGTGGACGTGGGCGCGAAGGCGCAGATCCACCGCCGGCTGCGCGAGCTCGCGGACCAGGGAATCGGGGTCATCGTCATTTCGTCAGAGCTTCCTGAGGTGCTCGGGCTGAGCAACCGGGTCGCCGTTTTCCGCGAGGGAAGGCTCGCGGCCGTCCTCGAGGGCGACGAGGCGACGCAGGAGACCGTCATGAGGTACGCCACGGCATGATGGTGCAAGATAAGGCTGCGAGTATGTGGAGATGGGCGTCCCGGTCCATAGGTGCGCACAACATGGGCCTCGCGGTCATCATCACCGCTATGGTGGTGGGAATGACGATCCAGTTCCCCGAGTTCCTGACGCGCGGCAACCTGGAAGTGTTGGTGATGGGTTTCATCCTGGAGGCGATCATCGCGCTCGGGATGACGCTGGTGATCATCTCCGCCGGCATCGACATCTCCGTGGCTGCGGTACTGCCCTTCACGGCGATTGTGGTGGCCCTGCTGCTGCACGCGGGGCTTGGGGTTCCGCTCGCGATAGTGCTGAGCGTCCTGATTGCGGCCGCGGTGGGAGCCGGCAACGCTAGAATGATGAGCTTGTTCAGGGTGCATCCGTTTATAGCGACGCTCGCGACGATGCTCGTGCTTCGAGGAGTGAATCTCGTTGTGACGAAGGGCGCAACGATCTCGAACCTGCCCGGGCAGTTCTCGGTGCTCGGCCAGGGACGTGTCGGCGGAATCCCGGTGCCCGTGCTCCTCTTCGCTGCCCTGGCCGTCGTCATAGGCTTCCTGCTGAAGCACCACAGGTACTTTCAGCAGGTCTACTTTATCGGCGGAAACCCGAAGTCCGCTCGGCTGTCTGGGATCGACGTCGACCGCTTCCTGCTCTTTGCTTACGCGCTCTGCGCGGCGCTTGCCGGGCTGGCTGGCGTCATCGCCGCCTCCCAATACGGCAGCGCCAACAGCGGCTATGGCCAGAACATCGAGATGCGGGTCATCACGGCAGTCGTCATCGGCGGCGCCAGCCTCAGCGGCGGCAGGGGTTCGATCAGCGGAAGCGTGCTCGGGGTACTGTTCCTGGCCATCATCTACAATGCGTTTGCCATGACCGGCGTCTCGACCTACTGGCAGGACGTGGTGAACGGGGTGATGCTCCTCGTGGCCGTCTTCCTCGGCGAATACCTCAAGGACAGAGGGAAGTCCGGCCGCGCGGCCCCCAGCGGGCTGATGCAGGCTGCCCGGGCCAAGGCCCGGTAACGTTGCCTAACTGATATGTCCCGAACGAACCATAACGGAGGTGGTTTATGAGGATCTGGAAGGTTCTGTTTGCTGCGTGTCTCGCTGCAGCCATGGTTCTGGCCATTGCCGGGTGCAGCCGGCGAGGCGCAGGCGGCGCTGCGGGTCAGCGCGCCGAAGAAAAGTACGCGACGGTGGTGTTCCTGAAGGGGTCCGAATTCTTCAACTGGGCGTACGCCGGAATGGTGGATGCCGCCAAGGCCCTAGGGCCGCACGTGAAGGTCGAGCTGCAAGGCCCGGCCGAGTGGGACGCCACGCTCGAAGCCCGCTCCATCGAGCAGCTCATCGCCAAGAAGGTCGACGGCATTGTCGTCACTGCTGGAGAGGCGAATACGCTCGTTCCGGCTATCGACAAGGCGGTGAATGCGGGCATACCGGTCATAACTTTCGACTCGGACTCGCCTGCCAGCAAGCGGCTCTGCTTCGTGGGCACCGAGAACTACCAGGCCGGCTACGAGGCTGGTAAGACCATGGCACAGTGGCTGGGCGGGTCGGGACAGATAGGCATATCTACCTTCCCCGGCCCCGACCACCTGGTCAAACGTGTTAACGGGTTCACGGATGGGCTGAAGAGATTCGGCCCCAACATCAAGATCGCCGCCACTGTGAACGACGAAGGCGACGTAGCCAAGGCCGAGACGCAGATCACCGCGATGCTGAAGGCGCATCCGCAGATCAACGGCATCTTCTGTGCTCACGGCAACCCCGGGGCCGGCGCCGCTGCGGCTGTCCGCAACCTGGGGATGAACGGTAAGGTGCAGATCATGGGCTTCGACTTCGGGATGCCGGTCATCGAGCTCATCGAGAAGGGGGAGATCCGCGGCACGGTCGGCCAGAACCCCTACATGATGGGCTACATGGGCATGATGATGGCCTACGCGGCGCGTCACAAGGGCAGCGTCGGGGGGAGCGACCCAAACTTCGGCCCCGTGCCCCGGACCATCGACACCGGCGTCTCGATACTCGGCAAGGACGTCATCGGCAAGTACAAGAACGTGCCAAAGTTCTAGGGGAGGGCGACAGGAGGTACCGATGAGGCAAGCGACTATGACCTCGCCCGGCGTTATCGAGTTCGGCGAGGTCTCCGCTCCGTCAGCAGGCCCGGGACAGGTGCTGATGCGCATCCAGCGCATCGGTGTGTGCGGAACCGACGTGCATGTCAACCACGGTAAGCATCCGTTCACCAAGTACCCCGTCGTGCAGGGACACGAGTTCTCTGCTGTGGTTGAGGCTGTGGGCGAGGGCGTGACGGGCATCAAGCCAGGTATGAAGGTTACTGCCAGGCCACAGCTCGTCTGCGGCGAGTGCCGTGCGTGCCGGCGCGGGCAGTACAACATCTGCGAGAACCTTCGGGTGCGCGGTTTCCAGGCGCCCGGAGTGGCGCAGGACTTGTTCGCCACTGAAGCCGACAAGGTCGTCGTCCTACCAGACTCATTCACGCCGGAGCAGGGGGCATTCGTGGAACCGGTTGCCGTCGCTGTGCACTCCACCGGGAGGGCAGGGAACCTGGCGGGCAGGAGCGTAGTCGTGATGGGGGCGGGCCCGATAGGCAACTTCGTCGCCCAGTCCTGCCGCTGCCGCGGCGCCCGCAGAGTGCTCATCACAGACCTCAGCAGCTACAGACTGGACGTTGCTCGAGAGGTAGGCATCGAGGCCGTCTCGAACGCCGGACGGGAGTCACTGGCCGATGCCGCCGAGCGTGCCTTCGACGGCGAAGGCTTCGACCTCGCGATGGAGGCCGCCGGTTCAGAGGAGGCGATGAACCAGGCCATTCGTGCGATAGACAAGGGCGGCACCATCGTCGTCCTCGGCGTGTTCGCAGCAATGCCGCGGATAGACATGGCCCGGGTCGGGGAGCACGAGATCTCAATCGTCGGCACGCTGATGTACAAGCACGAAGACTACCTTCAGGCAGTCGAGTGGATCGCGAGCGGGCACATCAAGACGGAGCCGCTGATCTCGAAGCACTTTGCGTTCGAGGACTACCTGCTTGCCTACAGGTACATCGATGAACAAGGCGATCGATCGATGAAGGTCTTCGTGGACCTTTGGTAGAGCCGGATGAGCGCAGCCACATTGCCCGGCAGCCGTGCTTTCCGTGTCATAGGCTTGGGCGAGATACTGTGGGACCTGTTCCCGGAGGGTAAGCAGCTCGGGGGCGCGCCGGCCAACTTCGCCTACCACGCCCGCGCGCTCGGCGCCGGGGCTGGCGTTGTTAGCTGTGTCGGTGACGATGACCTCGGCCGCGATGCGTTCGATCGTCTGGAGCGCGCCGGGCTGCAAACGGAGCACATCGCCGTCGACCCGGACCACCCGACGGGTACGGTCAGTGTCTCGCTTGACGCCGCAGGCGTTCCGAGGTACGTGATTCACACCGGCGTCGCCTGGGACTACATACCGTGGTCCGATCCGCTGAGGGCTGCGGCCGAAGCCGCGGACGCGATATGCTTCGGATCGCTCTGCCAGAGATCGCCGGTATCGCGGGAGACCGTAAGGCGGGTGCTCTCCAGTTCGCGGGACTCGTGCCTGCGGGTCTTCGACATCAACCTGCGGCAGTCGTCCTACGACCGGGAAGTCGTGCACGAGTCGCTCGAGCTCTCGAACGTGCTCAAGCTGAACACGGACGAGCTTCCGGTGGTGGCTCGACTGCTGGAGATCGAGGGTCACCAGGCGGAGGTCATGGCCGAACTCATTCGGCGGTATTCGCTCCGCCTGGTGGCCCTGACAAGAGGCGGCGGCGGGAGCGTGCTCCGCACCGCGGACGGCTGTTCCGAGCACCCGGGCTGCAGGATCGAGGTCGAGGACACGGTTGGGGCAGGAGACGCATTCACGGCGGCAGTCGTCATGGGCCTGCTGCACGACCTGGACCTCGACACCATAAGCGAGGCCGCGAACCGCCTTGGCGCCTACGTGTGCACGTGCAAGGGTGCGATGCCGGAGCGGGTGCCTGAGGGGATTCTGCCGCTTCAAGCATTCTGAGGAAGACATTCGTGGAGGATAGGATGAAGGACTTCAGCTACTACCAGCCGACGAGCATCCACTTCGGCTGTGGACGGGTCAAAGAGGTCGGCGAGATCGTCTCTCGGTACGGCAAGCGGTGCCTGCTGGTCACAGTGCCGGCCTTCGATGCTATCGCGCCGACCTACGACAAGGTCAAGGCATCACTGAAGAAAGCCGGCATCGAGGTTGCCCACTACGACGGCGTGGCGCCCAACCCCACCACCGAGACGGTGACGGCCGGCGCGGAAATGGCCAGGCGACATAAGGCGGATGTGGTGCTCGGGGTCGGTGGCGGATCCAGCATGGACACCGCCAAGGCTATCGCCGTCGAGGCCACCCACGACGGCGCTGCATGGGACTACCTTTTCTTCAAGTCGCAGCCGACCGAGAAGACGCTGCCCGTCGTCGCGGTGACAACGACGTCCGGCACAGGCTCTCACGTCACACAGGTGGCTGTCGTCACGAACACTGCCGAGCGATGCAAGTCAGCGCTCTACAACTCGATCTTGTACCCGAAGGCCGCCATAGTAGACCCGGAGTTGGTGGTGAGCTTGCCGTCGCACGCTACCGCCTGCACCGGCTGGGACGCCTTTACCCATGCCTTCGAATCGCTGATCCATATCAACGCTTCGCCGTACACGAACGTGCTCGCCCGGGAGGCACTCGCGCTCATCATCCACAACCTCCCTGCCGCGGTGCGAAACAGCAGCGACATAGATGCACGAAGCGCCATGGCCTGGGCGGACACGATGGCCGGCCTATGCATAGCCAACGCCGGAGTCACGATGCCGCACGGGATGGGCATGGCCACCGGGGGGATGTTCCCGCACGTCGCGCACGGCGAGGCGCTCGCGGTGGTCTACCCATCGTTCACGCGCTACACAGCCCCGAGCGCCGTGGCACAGTTCGCAGCCGTCGGCCGGATATTCGACCCGGCTCTCTCGCGTCTATCCGACGAGGCGGTTGCCGACGCCTGCTGCGAGGCCATCGACGCGTTCCTGAAGGAGATCGGCTTGTGGCTGAGCCTGGAAGGGCTTAGGGTGCCGGAGGCCGAGCTGTCGGAGCTTGCCAAGGCCAGCATGGTGCTGCCGGACTACCGCAACAACCCCCGCGTCGCGACGCTCGAGGACATGGCTCAGGTCCTGCGGGAGTCCTACCGGCGGCCGTAGCGCCTCGGTACCAGGCCAGGCAGGCTCAGTATCGACGGGGCGACACCATTCCGGGCCGCCTGTCGGATGCAGCCGCGGCGCGTGCCGCTGGCCGGGATTGGGAAGCCGAAGCCGCGCTGAGCCGTGATCCGAGGTGGAGGGCGGTTTCCGGAGCGGCACCCATGGACATTAGAGCAATCCGGCCATCTCTGGCGGTACCAGCGTATCACCCTCACACTCACTACGTATAGTCTCAGTGACAGAGGCAGCCGTACCGAATCCGGCCAGGGTCTTTTCCAGGAGCGGTTTGAACGGCGAAAGCTGTCGCGTCCGAACGACCAGATCCCACAGCCACTCCATTTTCCTCCATCCGCCAGCGTAAGCGACGTGGCGAAGCCTGTCCTTACAACTAGCCTTTGTCTGTGCCCCCTTCAGGATGCTGCTCCACCTGTAGAAGTCTCTGTAGGCACGGTGGTATTCCTCCTGCAGGCGCTCCGCGGTTGTGCCAATGGGACGGTAGACTACATGCCGTGTATCGTAAAGGTCCCAATTCGTGGTCGTGATGCGGTTCTCCCGCAAGAGCCTCTGGTGGAGCGCCGTTCCGGGATAAGGGGTCAGGATGTGAAATGTAGCCGTCTCGATCCCCTGCTCGATAGCCCATTCCACGGTTCTACGAGGCGCTGTGTCATCGTCGCAGTCCATTCCAAAGATGAAACTGCCGTTGACCATAATGCCGAGGTCTCTCAGTCGATGGATGGCCAGACCGTAATCGTATCCAAGGTTCTGGTGCTTCCCCTGCTGCACCAGATTCGTGGGGTTGAGGGTTTCGAAACCTATGAAGAGACTCCTCAGACCACTCGCCGCAGCTTTCTCCATCAGGCCCGGCAGAAACACCGATCCGACGGTGCCGGCGGCCTGCCATAACCGCCCCATGCCCTGCATGCCGTCCATCAGGGCTCTCGCGAAATGTGGGTCGGCGAAAAGGTTGTCGTCCAGAAAGTAGAGGTGGCTGCCCGGCAGCCGGTGGATCGCGGCGAGGGCCCGGTCTACCGTTTGGGTGTAGAACGCCTTGCCACCCTGGTAAAACGACTCCTTGTAGCAGAAGTCACAGGCGTAGGGGCAGCCTCTGGAGACGACGATGGAGTTTGGCACCAGGTAGAGATGCCGCTTGATCAGGTCCCTGCGGGCAGGAGGCTGACCAATCAAGGTCCTGACGCTCGAGCGATAGACCTCACCCGGCCTGCCGGCGCGGAAGTCCCGGAGGAATCCCGGCCAGGTGTCTTCAGCCGGTCCCAGGAATACCGTGTCGGCGTGCTGAGCGGCCTCAGCTGGCATGCTGGTTACGTGAATCCCTCCCAGCGCAACGTGCACCCCCTTGCGCCGGTAATGGTCAGCAATGGCGTAGGCGCGGTAAGCGAACGTAACATGGACCTGGATCACCACCAGGTCAGGCTCATCACACAGATCAAGCGTCTCTACGTGCTCGTCTTGGATGACAACGTCATCCTCGTCGCTCAGGTAACCCGCCAAGGTTGCCAGCCCCAGCGGTGGGAACAGTGAGTACTTTATTGATCGCCAGTAATGGCTCCTCGCCTCAATCAGGGCGGGCATGATCATCTTTACTTTCACTGAGCATACCTGCTTGGATGGGATTGCCTGGTCATACAGCTGACAGCTGCTACTACGAGTCTAGCTAGCATTAAGTTCCTTCCGCATCACCACTTACACAACCGCAGGTTTCTCTGCTAGCCTTGTTCGGGCAGACGACGGGTATCTGTGGAGGTTACTACAGACAGGCAGCATGTATTGCAGTTCGGCAGGACAGCCCCCGGATAGCCATCTGATAACCGCACTACCACCCCGACTGCCGCACGCTACGGAAGATACCCGCACAAACCGTCTTGTGCACTCTGCAGCCGGAACCAGCTTGCCAGTGGCAGGTGTTTCGGGAGCGAGCTCTCGCAACCATCCGCCGCGCCGCAGTCCGCCGCGCCAGGCCCCGAATCGGCCTGCCGCGGGTGCATTCAGGATTTGTAGGTAGCAAAGAGAAGGAAGGCACGCCTCGCTGAGTAATCGTTGAGGTAGGAAACATAACGAAGAGCAGCGAGGAGTGCCAGGGATGTATTCTGCAGAGAGTCTAAG
>Ga0315282_10001642_pt1 | contig 41959 bp, 42 predicted proteins | sample YL17G07_20_MG_FD_203693 | JGI IMG/M metagenome (GOLD analysis project Ga0315282, IMG submission 203693) | Sediment microbial communities from Yellowstone Lake, YNP, Wyoming, USA - YL17G07_20 | ecosystem: Environmental > Aquatic > Freshwater > Lake > Sediment | place: USA: Wyoming | collected...
CATTGCCATCCCGTCAGATGAGGTCATCCACGATCTTCTTCACCTGGTGGATAAACAGAAACCGGTTCTCATCCATTTACTCGACAACGCGATCAGCCCATCCATGATGAAGACCATTTGTGAACATCCTTTGGGCGTGCCATGGTATGGCTTTGCCAGAATGACTCGCCATTTTACCGACCCGGATTTCTGTCGATCCTTGAAGCGGTCAGGATGTATCATGTTACAACTTGGTCTGGAATCAGGAGACCAGACCGTGCTCGATGATCTGCAGAAAGGGATCAACCTCGAGGACGCTTCATCAGCCCTAAGGAACCTGAAAAAGGCGGGGATCGCCACCTACGTCTATCTTCTTTTCGGAACCCCTCCGGAGGACCTGATGGAGGCACGAAAAACCCTTGACTTCGTTGTGAGGCATCACGATTCTATTAACTTCTTGAACCTTGCAATATTTAATATGCCGATCTATGGACCGGAAGCCCGGCAGATGGAAACAAGAACCTTTTACGAAGGGGACCTTTCCCTTTACACGAGTTTCGACCACCCGAAAGGATGGAGCAGGCAACGGATCAGGCAATATTTAGACAAAGAATTCAGAAGACATCCTGCCATTGCGCCGATCTTGAGAAGAGATCCGCCTGTATTTACCTCCAACCACGCACCCGTGTTTGTTATGAAGCGGATGGCAGGCGATCCGTTATTCGCTTCCGAACCGTGAAAGGGAATTCAAGAAAGCTCGCTGTGCCCTTCGAGGCTTGACGTCAGGCAGGATGGACTTTTTTTTGTACAATGTTCCCTAGAAACTTTCCTAACTTCGTCACATGCTCTGGGGAGCTATCTATAAATCTCACTCCGGTGCGGTAATCCCATGTCCAATCCTTCCTCAGGTGAACATCCTTCCAAACAACCCGGACGAAGGTCTCAAAGGTATTGAAATCTGAACGAGAAGGAAAAAACAGTCTCAACGCCAGACGTTGACCGATCCCGATTTCCTCAGGAAGGTAGACAAGCAATCCACCTTGACTCGCGTTGACGACTCGGGCGTATTTGAAAAATAGGTTGCTCCTGCTGTACTTGACAGGCAGATCGACTATGATTCTAGGATGTTTTCTTTTCTCTGGGGTAATGGTTTCCTGCATTGAGTCCATCGGAATTTCCATCCGATTGAAGTTTGCAAGCAAAAATTGCGCCATGGCAGAGATTAACCATTCCAGTCCCGTAACTGGCCGGAGTTTAAGGCTCGATTAAGGCCCTAAGTGAAGGCTAAAATTGGAGTCCGCCTTGCCAGAACGTGACATATTGTTCAAAATTGAAAAACTTTTTACAGAATCTCTGCCTCGACGGCGAGGGGAGTTCAATCGGGACTTTTGGCAAGAAATAATTTATAATGTCAAATGATATCTTCTGCGAGGCTCCCAAAATTTTCAAGAGCGTTTTGAGAAATAACCGGCATTTCCGAAGAATCGTCCATGAAAAATATACGCAACTTTAGCATCATTGCACACATCGACCACGGAAAATCGACCCTCGCAGACCGCTTCATCCAGCATGCGGGTCTGGTGAATGAGCGAAACTTCAAGGATCAGATCCTGGACAATATGGACATCGAGCGCGAGCGAGGCATCACCATCAAAAGTCAGGCCATTGCCCTTCCCTATCACGCCATGGATGGAGAGGATTACATTCTCAATCTGATCGACACGCCCGGCCACGTCGACTTTTCTTATGAGGTCTCTCGCTCCCTGGCATCTTGCGAAGGCGTCCTTCTTCTGATTGACGCCGCCCAGGGAGTGCAGGCTCAGACGATTGCCAATCTTTATCTGGCCATGGAGAATAATCTGGAGATCATTCCGGTCATCAATAAGATTGATCTTCAAACAGCGGATGTGGAACGGGTGATCGAACAGATCGACTCGGAGTTGGGACTGGACCCTTTCACTTGTTTAAAATGCTCGGCCAAAGAAGGAATCGGTATCGAAGAAATTTTGGAGGCCATCGTGAAGAGAATTCCTCCTCCGAAAGGGGATCCCGAAGGACCGCTTGCTGCCCTGATCTTCGATGCCCAGTACGATCCTTTCCGCGGAACGGTCACCCACTGCAGGGTCTTCGACGGGACCGTCAAGAGCGGGGATGTCATCCGCTTTATGTCCAATCAAGCGGCGTATAAGGTCGAGGAGGTCGGGCGATTCCTCCTCTCCAGAGAAAAGCGTGAAAAACTTTCCGCAGGAGAGGTGGGTTACATTTTTGCAGGGGTGAAGACCGTGTCGGATACGCACATCGGGGACACGATCACGCTCGACGCCCGGCCCTGCGACAAGTCGCTCCCCGGCTTTAAGGAATTCAAACCGGTGGTCTTCTCTTCCATCTATCCCATCGCTCCGGAAGATTATGAAGACTTAGCCGTTGCCCTGGAAAAGTACAAGCTGAACGATGCAGCCTTTGTCTATCAGAAAGACTCATCCATCGCCTTGGGACAGGGGTTCCGGTGCGGTTTTCTTGGTCTCCTCCATCTCGAAATCGTCCAGGAAAGGGTGGAGCGGGAATATGATCTTTCCATCATTCTCTCCGTCCCGAGCGTCCGCTATCGGTTTACCTTGAAGGACGGAAGCACCATCTTCGTCGACAATCCCGCCCATTATCCGGATCCCGTTTCGATTGAAAAAGGGGAAGAGCCCTACATCCGTGCCACGCTCTTCATGCCTGAAAGATATCTGGGCGCCGTGATGAAACTTTGCATGGAGAAGCGAGGGGAGGACTCGAAGCTCAGCTACCTGGGCCCGGGCCGCGTCGAACTGACCTATGTGATGCCTTTGGCCGATGTGATTTATGATTTCTACGATCGTTTCAAATCTATCACGCAGGGATACGGTTCTTTTGACTACGAGGTCCTTGACTACAGAGAGAGCATATTGGTCCTGGTGGACATCCTGGTCAACGGCGAGAAAGTGGATGCCCTTTCGCAGATTGTCCATCGCGATCAAGCCCGTCCCCGTGCGCTGCGGGCCTGCGAGAGATTAAAGGAAGAGATCCCCCGGCAGATGTTCAAGGTGGCGATTCAGGGAGCGATCGGCGGCGAGATCATCGCCCGTACCACAATCTCCCCCTTTCGCAAGGATGTGACCGCAAAGTGCTACGGGGGTGATATCACCCGCAAGCGAAAGCTTCTGGAGAAACAGAAGAAAGGCAAAAAGAGGATGAAAACGATCGGCTCGGTCTCCATTCCTCAGAGCGCCTTTCTCGCCGTGCTGAAGTCGGATACGGATAACTAAAGGCAAGTAAAAAGCAGTAGGCAGAAAGCAGTAGGCACTAAGCAGAATTACTTGAACCGTTGACCAAGAAACCCAATGAACCCAATAAACCCGATTAACCCAATGAACAACAAAACTCCCGGTCTCTATATTCACATCCCCTTTTGCTTCAGCAAATGTCACTACTGTGATTTTTATTCATCGACATCCCTCTCGACGATCCCTGATTTTCTCGATGCCCTTTTCAAAGAGATCGAGATGTACCGTAGTAGATTCGATTCTTTTGACCCCTCGACTGCGCCAGACGCCATTCTTCAGACCGGGGAGAAAGGGGCACTCGGGGTCAACCCTGAGCCCTTCGGCCTGAGACCGGGTCGAAAGCAAGCTCTCCGGCTATGGGACGGAGGGAGTCGAAGGGTTGACACGGTCTACATCGGAGGCGGAACGCCTTCGCTTCTCAGCCCTCGGGAACTGGAAAACATCCTCGTAAGCGTAAGCGAAAATTTCCATCTGATTTCGGATCCGGAAATAACCATCGAGACCAACCCGGCTGATCTCAATCGATCTTTCCTTGAGTCAATTCGTGAGAACGGAGTCAATCGAATCAATGTTGGAGTCCAGTCTTTTGACGAGAAAGTACTGGGGTTTCTCGGAAGAAGGCATTCTGTAAAACAAGCCCTCTCAGCCCTCGAGGCAACAAGAAAGGCAGGGTTTGATAACATCGGACTCGACCTCATTTACGGTGTTCCGGGTCAGGATATCGACTCATGGTTAAATACCTTGAGACAGGCCCTCGTCCTTTCGCCGGAACATATCTCCTGTTACCAATTAACTCTTGAACCAAGAACGCCTTTGGGAATGAGGTGCCGGGCGGGAGAATTTGCCATTCCCGGAGAAGAATTGCAGTACCAATTTTTTATGAAGACGTCCGAGTTCCTCGAAGATGCAGGCTACATCCATTACGAGGTATCGAACTTTGCAAGGGAAAGAGAGCATACCTCACGACACAATCAAAAATACTGGGACCACTCCCCTTTTCTCGGCCTTGGCCCTTCTGCCCACTCTTTCCTGTGGAATCAACGCTGGTGGAATCATCGTTCCCTTGATCGATACCTCGCTTCGATCCATACGGGAAATCTTCCGATTGAAGAGACGGAGACCCTGACGATGGAGCAGCTTCGACTGGAGGCGCTCTACCTCGGCCTCCGGACGAAAAAGGGGATTTCCCTCCAGGGCTTTAAGAACCAGTATCACTACGATCTCTTGACTGAAAAAAAGAAGATATTGGCAAGACTTGAGGAAGAAGGATTCATCTCTGTCGAGGATGGCAGCCTCCATCCCACCCAGACCGGTCTTGCGATAGCCGACAGCCTTTCGTTGATCTAATGCAGGCGCCTCTCACCCCAATCCCTCTCCCCGACGGAGCTGTGTCGAAATATAAAAAAGGACTTTGAAAAGGGGAGAGGCGGCCGGGTGGAAAAGATTTAGAGCGGTAACCTTTAGTCGTTCGGATTCAGATGTGCCAAGTGTATAAAAAAATTCGATTTTATATAAGTAATGATTTCTCATCACCTCAAAGACCCGCATTCTAAATCTTTGGAACCTGACTGCCTCTCCCTTTTTCCTTGTGATTATGACACAGTCTCGACGGGGGAGAGGGGAGGGTGAGGGGGACCCAACTATTCTTGAGCGCAAGCAGCCATGATCTTGTCTCGCAGACGCGTGTACTGATACGCCGCCTCGATCGCACGGGCTGCTCTCTGCGGCCCCGGGAAGATGGGGATTCCCCGCTCGATCAGGATTCTCACCAGAGGATCCCTTATGTTCTGAAACGTATACCCGACAAGAGGTTTATTGCGATTTTCAAACAGCCGCATAATTGCCTCGGAGTATCCATTGACCAGCTTGGCGGCCTCTTCTTTAACATGATCCGGTGGAATACCCATCTGTTTCATCATGCGTTCGAGTCTCTGGCTGGGCGCAAAAAAATAGAAGAGCAGAATGTCCGCGTTCTTCTCATCCAGCAAGGCCTTCGGGACTTCTGAGAAGTAGTCAATGAGGTTCTTGCCGAAGGTAAAATCCACCGGGTTACTGATGCTCCCTGTCCGCGGAATGAAGGGCCTTAGTCTCTTGATGGTCTCAGGCGAAAGGGGCGGCAATTCAAGACCTGCCCGTGCGCAGGCATCCGCTGCTTCCGCTCCCGGGCCTCCGGAATGGGTCTCAATCACGACACGCCGACCCTTGGCTCCGGGAAGAGAGCCCAGAATCCAGCAGATATCGAACATTTCTATGACTGACCGTGCCCGGATGATCCCGCTCTGACGGAATATGCCATCGTAAAGCCTGTCAGGTCCTGCCAGTGCCCCGGTGTGTGAAAGGCCTGCCCGGCTGCCGGCTTCCGACCCTCCGATATAGAAGGCCACAATGGGCTTTTTAGGAACGATCGACCTCGCCATTTCCACAAATGCTCTGCCCCTGCGGATGCCTTCGATGTAAAGGGCAATCACTCTGGTATCCGGACAGGCGCCCAGGTATTCCATGCAGTCGACGATATCGATGTTGGCTTCGTTTCCCACACTGAACGCCGTACTGAACCCAAGGGCATAATCGGAGAGATACCCAAACATCTGGGTCACAAAACTCCCGCTCTGAGAGGCCATACCGACAAACCCGGGAGCACCCTGAAAAGCCATGAAGGTCGTGTTGAGCTTGCCACGGGGGTTTGCCACGCCGATGCAATTCGGGCCTAAAAAGCGTATGCCGTGCTTGTTGGCAACTGCGATAAGTTCCTTTTCAAGATCGACGCCCTCACCCCCTACTTCTTTAAAACCGCCGGAGATCACGATGGCATGTCGGATGCCCTTCCTGCCGCATGTGTCCAGTGCCTCGGATACGATACGAGTCGGAAGCACGATCATCGCCAGGTCGGGCACGTTGGGCAGGTCAAGGACGCTTCGGTAGGCCTTGAGATTCTGCACTCGCTTCTCTTTCGGGTGGACGGGATAGATCTCACCTTCGAAGCCCAAATTCAGAACAGAGTCGAGGAGACTTGTTCCCATTGAAGTGATACTATTGGAGGCACCGAAAACGACGATGCTTTTCGGGTTGGCAATAGGGTATAGGGGACTGGCTTCGATCGATTCTATCATTTTACGTTTCTTCTCAGCAGAACGAGCGCGTCCACAGCGACCACGCGACCCTCCGGGGTAATGATCATGGGGTTGATGTCGAGTTCGGATACCGTTTCAATTTCCAACCCGATCTGTCCGACCGCAATGAGAGTGCGGCAGAGCATCTTCATATCAACGGGTTTCTGCCCGCGGAAGGCGCCGAGAATAGCTTTGAAACGCAGTTCTTCAGTCATATCCTCCGCCTCAATCATGCCAAACGGAGCCATCCGGAAGGCGGTATCCTCAAACACCTCGGTCATCATTCCACCTATTCCGAGCATCACGCAGGGGCCGAACTGAGGATCGCGGGTCAATCCGGCGACCAGTTCGCGTTGCCCAGACACCATCTCCTGGACCAGTATCCCTTCCAGCTTCATGTCGATACTTCTCGAGATACGTCCGTAGGCTTCACGGACATCTCCTTCACTCCTGAGATTGAGCTCAATACATCCATGCTCGCTTTTGTGCATCAGCTCTGGCGAACATGCCTTGAGCACCACCGGAAACCCGAGGTCTGCCGCGGCTGAAACCGCTTCCTCGGCGCTGTGGGACAATTTTTCTCTCGTGATGGGAATGCCATAAAGGCTGAGTAACTTTTTTGACGCGTATTCCGAAAGCGCCGGCTGCCCTTTGTCGAGGGCAGACCGTATCAGGTCATCTGTTTGCATCTCTTCTTTTAAGACCCCCTGTCTCTTGACGTCTGAGATCGGGTAAAACCTTCGAGCTAACAAACAGATTAACTCTTAACATGATTTATTGCGGTTGTTCAACGCCCTTGATGAAAATAAAACGGGTGGAGCCCCACGGCAAAGCCCGTGGTACCTCCATTGTAATACCCTCCTACGCCAAGGCTTCGGAGGGTTATCCATCGGTGGCGAAATCCACCGAAGCATCAAGCTTTGAGCACATGATTAATTTAGCTGCCTTTTACGCATCCATCCACGGCAGAGCCCGTGCCTGCACGACGAAGTGCCTATACAAGCCCCAACGTAAGAATTGCGTTCCGGCACGCAGGCGTGGTCTTCTGCGTAGGTGGATAAGATTATCACCACAGGGCTCCTTCGCCCGGGTTATAACCTCCCATGGGGACACAAAACGAGTCCTGGATCGCTGCCCGCGCCCGCCGGCGGTCCTTTTCCGAAATTTCCTTCAAACCGTGTACGGCTCGAGCATGATCGACGGCGATCTGTAATGCGTCCTCGGCATTTTCCGCACATGCCTCAAACTCGCAGTCAGGGCCTAAATCCCTGCACCTTAGAAGTTTCTCCATTGTATTCCTCCTTCTGCCCGATGCCGCCAGGAAACCGGGCAAAATGGTTACTTTCTTTCTTAAAAGTAATCATTCTTCGGTCGGCAGACAAGAATTAAAACGATCATAATCAGTTATAGATGGTCCCCGATCACTTTGACAGCCCCAGTTTAGGTGCTTATATTTTAGGTAACGGAGGGAAGCCAATGGAAACTAAAATATTAAAGTGGTTCGTAATGGTAATGTTCGCGATAACAGCCCTGACCGGTTGTTTTGTATTTCATGACCGGGATGATTACTACCATCACGGCCGGGGTTACGGGCACTATGACCGGGATGATTGGCACCATAGACGCTAATTCTTTTCTCCGACTTTGAAACGAGCGAGAATTCACGAATTAGTCCTCCTTGCCGTGGGCCGAAGACTTTACCGGAGAGGAAGACCGCGAAAAGAGGGCGCCGAATTATGAAAGTTTAATGGAGGTTCCAATGACTGGAAAGGTTAAATGGTTTAACGATCAAAAGGGCTTTGGATTTATCGAGGTTGAGGGCAGCCAGGACGTATTTGTTCACCACTCCGCCATCCAGGGGGAAGGGTTTAAATCCCTCAAAGAGGGTGACGAGGTTGAATTTGAAGTTACCAAAGGCCCCAAAGGTCTTCAGGCCAGCAATCTAAGAATAATCAGTTAAACAATAGGCTCACACATAAAAAGAAGGATTTCACTCAAGGGAAAGGGTAAGCCTGCCCTGTACCAGGCTCGGTGCAGGGCCTGCTCGTTGGCAGGGGTGGGGGTGAACATTCAGACCTTGTCCCCCCTCATCTCAATCGTTTGACTCAGCTCACGACGAAGTCCTCTTCTACGTATTCTGGACAGTCCGGAAAAAATCCCCTGCTTTTCCCGGTTCGAATATCAGGGATAGTTATCCCCTTTCGGCCGTGTCCTTATTCTTTTCCCCTTTCTCTTTCTCCTCTCCTTCCTCCATCATTTTCCTCATCATGGAGCAGCAGTCCATCATGCCCCCCTCCCCTGTGCAGCAACTTTTCATCATCTCAGCCATTTTCTCAAATTTCTTGAAGTTAAAACCCCCCTTCTGGAACATTCTCTCACAATCTTTTTCCCGTTTGTTATCCATCTCTTTTTCCTCCTTATTGTAATTTTTTTTAAATCCTTTTGCTTATAAGACGGAACTCAAACGCGAAAGGTTACACGTTCAACACATTTTTACCCGAAATGATCTCTTGCTCTCAAGCTCATGTCCTTGAATTTCTGAGGGGAGTTGTTAGATTTAGGATAGAGGGACTGAGCATGAAAAAGAGTGGTAAAATTTCAAAAAAGGGAAAAGCAGAAAGCATGACTTCTAATCTATCTGATTGGTATGATTGCTGCTGGGACCCATCCCATGATTTTTGTTGTAGTGATTCTACCTGCTGTTGCTAAGTAACGGAGGTGTGACGATGCATCGAATTTTGCGCTGTGCTGACACGGGTTTGTATTGTGATTTTGTGATATGCGGCCGAACAAAAGATGAGCTCCTGAATAACGCAGGAGATCACATCAGGGATTTTCACAAGAAGGAATTTTCAAAAGACCTTTATGAAAAAGCCCAGAATGCTATCCATGAAGCAGACTGCGAACAGGAGATCCAAACCGGCCGGATTCTTCTATTTTAAAATGACTTCTAATAATCTTCGATCTTGCCCCTTTTCCCCTTTCTGCAACCTCAGGATTTCAGGGAATCGACCCGGAGAAGCTGAGGGAAGAGATACATCCAGAGGATAACGACGACAAGCGTACCCGCCCCGCCGATCAATACGGCAGGTACGACTCCGAACAATGCAGCGGTTAAGCCGGACTCAAACTCTCCAAGCTGATTCGATGTTCCGATGAAGATCGAGTTGACTGCGCTCACCCGGCCCCGCATCTCATCGGGAGTTCCGATCTGAACAAGGGAGGAGCGTATGACAACGCTAATGACGTCCGCAGCGCCGAGCACGACCAGTATCCCCAGGGACAATAGGAATGAAGTTGATACAGCAAATATGATCGTGGCAACTCCAAAGGTCGCTACCGCGCCAAACATAATCAAGCCGACCCGGCGCTCGGGCGGGTGACGCGTCAGGAAGACCGACATTGCCAGCGCCCCTATTGCCGGCGCCGAGCGCAGCAGGCCTAATCCCCAGGGTCCTGTGACGAGGATATCCCGAGCATAGACCGGCAGCAGCGCGGTCGCCCCGCCAAGGAGCACTGCGAAGAGATCAAGGGAGATGGCACCAAGGATGGCCGGCCGGCCGCGGATGAAGGCGATGCCGGCGAACACCGACCGGGCACCCGCCCGTTCCAGCTTTGAAGCTGCGTGCTCGATTCGGATCAGTCCGACGAACGAGCTTGCCGAAAAGAACAGGATGCAGGCGGCACTGTAAGCCGGCGTCGGACCGATAGCGTAGAGGAGTCCGCCGAGCGCAGGACCGACGATGCTGGCAGTTTGGTGCGCCGAAGCAGACCAGGCGAAAGCCCGTGTGATGAGTGGTCCTGGAACCAGCCGCGGCACGAGGGCTTGCATCGTCGGCATCTCGAAAGCGCGTGCAGCACCCACGACAAAAATGAGGGCGAGGATAGTCTCCTTGCTCTGCCAGCCGAAAAAGGTGCAGAGAGCCAATGCTCCGGCAGCCAATCCTTCCACGATCTCGCACAAGCGCGCGATGAGACGTCGATCGTAGCGGTCGGCAACGTGACCCGCCACGAGTGTCAAAAGGAACATCGGCAGGAACTGGGCAAGCCCGACCAGACCGAGATAGAATGCACTTCCGGTGAGGGCATAGATCTGCCAGCCCACAGCAACCCCCTGTATCTGGAAGGCGATCGAGCTCGATACACGGGCAGACAAGAAAGACGCAAAAGGCTTATGCCTCAGGACGGACGTACCTGGAACAGGGATGGAAGATGGAGGATCCATGGTTGGGTAAGAGAAACTTAAGGGATCTGTTTAAGCAATTTTTTACTTATAACAGATCAACCCTTCATTATCCATTTCGGGTGTCAACGATCCGGCACCCACGTAACCAAGTCATCGGATGGACAAAATTAATTCAGGTGCTTCCGTTTTCCAAAGAACATGAGTAGAATGAGATGAGGAATTGGCAGGCCGCTGAAAAAGTAGTTTTTTTCGGGTTGCTCAAAAATGGTCAGATGCAAGGCACCCAAAATCCTGAGGAATGAGGCGTACTTGGCAGTACGCTGCAATGACGAAGGATGAGGGAAACGCCGCAGATGGCCGTTTTTCAGCAACCTGTTAGGAGAAGAGAGATGAAGATGGATGGTCTGATCAAAGAACTCAATCTCCTCTGGGAGCCGATCCAGCCTTTTCTTGTGAGGCAGGTCGAGGAACTCTATGGCCGCCAGGACGGACACCTCCTCGAAATCGGTCCATTCGGGGGCCTCATATTTGCTCTCGCCCGGAAGAATGTAGGCAAGAGTTTCTCGATCGCTGCATTCCCGCAAGCAGCAATTGATCTGTACCGGCAGGAGGCCGGAAAGCGCGGATTGGAAGACCGGGTTAGGATCATCGAAAGCAATAGCTCTTTAACCGGCATTGTGGACGAAAGCGTTGATCTGGCCATCTTCCGGGGCGCCCTCTTTTTTCCTGCTCTCTTCCAGGTTGACTTTGGGGCCGTTTACAGGGTGCTGAGGACAGCGGGAATCGCTTTTGTCGGTGGAGGGTTCGGAAAATACACTCCGTCCGAACTCATCAGCCAAATCAGGAAGCGTTCGGGGCAGCTTAACGATGCGTTAGGAAGGGCGAGGCTAACGGTAGAAAGTGTACGGGATCAATTGGGGTCAAGCCGCCTGGGAGGATGCTGTGAGATCATCACTGAGGGCGGCCTCTGGGTGGTGATGAGGAAATAATCTCAGTAAGCGCCACCCCTCCTTTCTCACTTTCTTAGGAAAGCGAGAAAGCTAAGGGCTGAATTGGAAAAAATTCATTCTGCCGATCGGGGATGAGAAGAAGTATCTCTTTTATCCCTCCGGTATCACTTAACGTTTTTCCCTCCGCCCTCAACGATTCCCTGTCGTAACTTCTCTAATCGAAAAAGTATTTCGTCAAATCTCACGTCTGGTGTACCGGATTCCCTGATCATATCTGAAACCAGTTTGTACTGACTCAGGTCCTCGATTTCAGCATCTAAGATCGATTTAACAATCCGGAATGTTTGCGTATCGGATATCTTCGCCATGTCGCGGCCCAGCAACCGAATACCGGCCATCCGTGCATCGAAATCCTCTTCTTGGAGTAAAGGTAGTTCTTTCCCATATAGTCTTTCAGAATTTCCAGCTTCCTCATACTTATTCATAATAAGCAGAAGATCTCCGGCATCCCTTTTCCGTTCCGGATATCTATCTTTCCAAGAAATAAGCTTCATGATCGCCAATCCGGGCAGAGTAGACAGCTTGATATCGAGCACAGGATCTGAACTTAATCTGACTGTTATCGAATATTCATATGCTTCTTCAAATCCCACCATACTCATAATTACTTGATGTTCCGGGGGCCAACTGATTTTCTTATCCTCGCCAGTAATAGGACCAAAAGGGAGAATATCGATAAGAATAGTTCCATGGCGGAATCTTTGCTTTTCTGAAGCTTGAAAGAACTGACCAGTTGCGATCAGTGATTCTGCCAATTCCTGAAACTGCTCCCAGTTAGCAACTTGCACACCTAAGTCAATGTCTCCAGTCCTTCTCAGGGGCTCTATACAGTAGCAGTGTTTGAGAATGAGATCCCTTGCTGAGGCACCCACGACAAAGAAAGAAATACCTAAGGAGGCCGCCACATCCTGCAAGGCGTAAAGAGCGTCCACGAGCGGCCTTTCAATCTTCCCGGATAAGTCGAATAATATGTTTTTCATAGATGATTTTGGCGGTTTCGATATTTCTCTCGTTGCCCGTTGCTAAGAGGTCAGCATAAATAAGGATCGGATGAACGACATCCTTGCACCCCCAGGGTTCAGCTGGCTTCCAAAACCTCTTAAGGATTTCGACTTCCCCCATTTGGTCTCTTTTGAGCCTGTTTTCAATTAACAATTGATCAAGCTGCTGGGGCGTTGTATAGATCGTTATGATTTGAGGCTGAAGATATTGCGTAAGCTTTGCAGCGGCAACCTCCCCTCCCCACTGCGCTTTAACAGCGTCAAAGTTTTTTTCTCGCCACCAGCCGGCTTCACCTCTGAATCGTCCTAATGTAAGTTTCGGCCTTAATTGTTCCGGATAGGCAGTGACCCATCTCTCAAATAACTTTTCCTTCTGGACAAGCCTATTTCCTCTTTTTCCCATGTCTAACAAATATCCCAGCTCTTTTAATTCTTTCATGATCCAGTCAACGGTTCCAAGGGCTACACCCGTAACGCCGGCAATTTCTCGATACGTTTTATTTTCCAAACCCGGGTTACACAGGAAACCATAAATCGTTCTTAGCCCTGCAGGTTTAAAGGCTCGTTTGACGGTAATGTGTTTGACGATATCCTCAGGCCTGTTCCCCTTTACAAAAATGTAGAGAGGAGGTTGATTGATAAACGCATTTCCGGCTGTGTCAATAAATTCTATTCCATCCTGCTTCAATTGTTCTGCCATCTGTGCATTTATGTATTTGGCAACCAGTAGAAATGGATGCTCGAACTCACCCTTGCGAACCATCGCTAATAGCTTGTCGGTTTTCGTGATGTTGGCCTTAACTTCAACATAATAGCGCTTCTCTTTTCCATCCGTAGCCATTCGCAATAGAAAATCTGCCCGGTGTCTGGCAGTATGAACTTGCTCCAATACGTCAAATTCTACCTGGATGGGTAGATTCTTCTTCAGTACCTCCAAGGCAAGGTCTAGGATCTCATTTTCCTTAATTCTTTCCATATAGTGGCCCTTTATGTTCAATAAATTATTATGTTCACTTTATATGAACATACAAAAAAAATGAACAAATGTCAAGATTTTTTTAGCCGGCATGCATAATATAAAAATTCTATATAAATTCAATAAGTTAATGATTAACCAGAGTGAGGGATTTTCTAAACTTTTGTTCACTATTTTATAATGTTCATAAATAGTGAACACTAATAAAAGATGAACTATTTCTGGCCCTCTTTTCGTTGCGGCCAGTCAGGGATTATAATATCTTTGGGCTTTGACCTCATTAACGCATCTACCCTTTTACGCTTTACTTTTTACGCTTCACAGCTTCACCAATCACTTTCAGCTTTTAATGACTCAGTGACCCAATGACCTAATGACTCGGAAAAGAACTTCGCTTCGCGGGGATGAGAAGAAGGAATGGATACTTTCTAATGGGTGCCTTGCTTTGAGGTTTGTTACTCAATAACCCAACAGACCCGATTACTCAATGACCTGTCTTTGTTTGAGCCTTGAGCTTACTAGTGTCCTTGCTTTTCCCTTTCCCACATGCTAAGGTAGTCCAAATTTTTCTTTAAGACGCTAACAGGGTCCGAAGAAAATCATTTATTCAACGGTGTCTTAGAACCCAAACTCATGGCAGAGATCATTCCCTTCAGGGGACTTCTGTATGATGTTTCTAAGGTTTCTATCGAGGATGTTCTTGCTCCTCCTTATGACATTATTACGCCTGAACGGCAGGAATCATTATACGCGAAAAGTCCCCATAACGTTGTGAGGATAGATTTCGGCAAAGAAGAACCGGCAGACAATGGAATCGAAAATAAGTACACACGGGCAAAGAGATGTTTCGATGTCTGGATAAAAGACGGCGTGTTGATACGCAGCACTCAGCCTTCTTTCTTTGCCTATGAGATTACTTATACGATTCGCGAGAAAAGAAAGCGAACCCTTGGATTTCTGTGCCTTGTGAAACTCGAAGAATTGGGTAAAGGGAGCATTTACCCGCATGAATGCACACACTCCAGGCCAAAACAGGACAGGCTGGATCTCCTGAAGGCTTGTGAGGCAAACACCAGCCCTATCTTCTCGCTCTACAAAAGCCCGGCAAATGGAATATCCGGGATTCTCTCGAGGATTGCCCTTACAAGGCCCTATCTCCAGGCTGCCGATACCCTCGGTAATGTGCATCGGCTCTGGCAGATCGATCAGAGCGAGGAAATAGAAGTCATCAAACAGGAACTCGCGGACAAGCCTGTCTTTATTGCCGACGGACACCACCGATACGAGACTTCGTTTGAATACTGGAGAGAAATGTCGGCAAAGAAGCCTTTTCCTTCCGACAGGAAATCCTATGATTACACACTCATGTTTCTCACCAATATGATGGACGAGGGAATCACCATACTTCCCACTCACCGGCTCATCCGGGAAGTTCCCGAGGATATCCTTGGCAGGCTAACCAAATATTTCGAGATCGAAACGATCCCAAATGATTTCGACATCCGCAGAAGACTCTCCGGCAGAAAAAATGTTTTCGGTCTCTTTAGGAGACCGGAAAAGGTGTGGCATCTTCTTACTTATAGGGGACGGAACCTCTCCGAAGTCCATCCTAACGTGAGGGAAATCGATGTCATCATCCTGCATGATTTGGTATTCAAGAAGATTCTGATGAACCCTGAAACCGGATATGAGATGGATATTGCAAAGGCCCTCGAACAGGTGAATCAGGGAGAGTTTGCCGCAGCTTTTTTCTTGAATCCGACACGGGTTGAGGATGTCGAAAGATCTGCTTATTCCTCAATGAGAATGCCACCGAAATCCACCTACTTCTATCCGAAACTCCTGACCGGATTGGTACTGAATAAGTGGGAATGACCCCACGGGCTTTGATCCAGACTCCTAACAATTCCGATTAGAGTAAAGTAAAGAACCCCGCCCACAGGGGGGGCTTTAAAGCATAAATTCTGTAAACCCCAAACTGAGATCCCGAAACAAGTTCGGGATGACAAAGAGACTAGAACCAACCCGACATGTCATGCTGAACTCGTTTCAGCATCTGGTTTGCTTTTCTCTGCTTTCAGCAGACACACCTTTCATCCCCGTCCACAGGACGGGGTTTTCAGGTGCGATCTCAATAAATAGTAATATGAAAAGCTATGACCGCATTGCCAGGAAGATCACATCTGTTCTATTCCTGGTCCAAAGTCTTAGCTCGGCAGGGTTCATTGCCGTCTTCACCGTCAACGCCCTGGTCGGTGCGGAGCTGAGCGGCCAGCCGGCCCTGGCGGGAGTGCCCGAAGCCGTGAGGGTGCTGGGGCAGGCCTTCGCGGCCCTGGCCTGGGGGTATATCATGGAGCAAATCGGCAGGCGCCGGAGCTTCGCCATGGGGCAGGTGGTAGGTGTGGTCGGCTCAGTCATCGCGGGTGGCGCTGTCATTGCCCGCTCATTCCCGTTATTCCTGGTTGGGTTGGCATTGATGGGCATGGCCAGGGCATCGGCGGACCTGGGCCGCTTCGCCGCAGCAGAAGTCCACCTGCCGGAAAAACGCGGGCGCGCCATCTCCAACGTGGTGCTGGGCGGCACCATCGGATCGGTGGTGGGACCTTTGCTGGTGGGGCCCACGGGCCTCTGGTCGCTGAAGGTTGGTTTCCCGGAAATGGCCGGACCCTACAGCGTGGGTTTCTTGTTTTGGGGAGTGGCGGCAATCCTGGTGTTCATCGGGTTGAGACCGGATCCTCGGGACGTGGGCCGGGAGCTGGCCCGCCTTAACCCGCATACCGTCCCACATCCGGGCAGGACCCGCACCCTGCGTGAGATCTTGCAACAACCCGGGGTGATCGTGGCCATTGTCACAGTAGTGTTCGCCCAGATGGTAATGATAACTTTAATGGTGATGACCTCGGTCCACATGAAGGTACACCATCACCCGCTGACGGCAGTCTCGCTGGTGATCTCCGCCCATACTTTAGGGATGTATGCCTTCTCCATCATCTCCGGAAGGTTGACGGACAGGTGGGGCCGGGGACAGATGATCATTCTGGGCATGGTTATCTTGATCCTCTCCTGTCTGATGGCGGTACCTTCCACGAGCCTTCTGCCACTGGCGATCGCCCTTTTCCTGCTGGGGCTTGGGTGGAACTTCGCCTATGTTGCGGGGTCTACCCTCCTCGCCGACCAGCTTTCGCCCGGGGAGCGGGCCAAGACTCAGGGGTTCAATGATCTACTGCTGGGGTTCGGCGCGGCCGCCGGGAGCTTCGGCAGCGGGGTGATTTTTGCGGCCAGTGGCTATGGAGCATTGGGACTCGTCGCGGCATCGGCGACGCTCGTGCCGCTCGCGCTGGCTCTATGGTGGCAGATGCGCGGCCGCCTCGCACCTTCAGTCCCTTAAAACTTTCAGCCTTAGTCATTTAATGATTTGACGGTCCATTGACCCAATGACTAATTTAGGGATGAGGGGGAAATAATTTAGCTTGACAAATTCGCCATTTGGTGGCTAAATATTAGCCATGATACGGCGATATTTAAAAGACTCCATCCTGGAGTCTCTCAAACACTTTCCTGTCGTCCTTTTGACCGGCGCCAGACAGGTCGGAAAATCCACCCTGGCGCAAGCATTAATCGAATCCCCATGGAACGCCACCTACCTTACCCTGGACGACCGGGTCACTCTGGATGCAGCGCTGCGCGATCCTGACGGATTCATTAGCGGCATGCCAACGCCAGCGGTGATCGATGAAGTCCAGAGAGCGCCCGATCTCATGAGGGCGATCAAAAAAGTCGTGGACCGCGATCGAAAACCGGGGAGATATCTTCTGACAGGCTCGGCAAATGTCATGACCCTTTCGACTGTCTCCGAAAGCCTCGCTGGCCGTATCGCACTCCATACCCTTTACCCTTTCTCCTGGCCTGAGTTCCTTGAAAAACCCATTCCAACGATCTTGAGCGATCTGTTTGAACTGGCAACGGCAAAGGATTTGATGAAACGCCTTGAGAAGCCGCCTAAAAAAGATTACAGGCCCCAGCTCAAGGAAAGGGTTCTGGCGGGTGGTTACCCACCCCCGGCCCTGATGACCTCTGATCGGGCACGGGGAGAATGGTTCTCTTCATACCGTCAGACCTATCTTGAGAGAGATCTTTTGAATATCAAGTCAATCGAACATATTCCGGATTTTAACCGTCTGCTCAGTCTGGTCGCTTTCCGGACAGGAAGGCTTTTGAACCTTTCCGATCTGTCGAGGGAAGCAGGACTGCCCTTCACAACGCTTCGCAGATATATGAACCTGTTGGAGGTGACCTATCAAATATTTCTGTTGCGGCCCTACTTTACTCACGCAGGAAAAAGGCTCGTGAAGACTCCCAAAATCTATTTCAATGATACGGGGATGGCGTGCCACTTTGCCGGCGCGGATAACTGGGCAGCTTTGGAGACTCAGAACAATGTCGGTCCCATGGTGGAAACCTGGGTTGCATCCGAGCTTGTCAAGCTCCTGCCTTTGTTAGATCGTCGATCAGGGCTCTATTTCTGGCGGACCCAGACGGGTCAAGAAGTTGATTTTCTCGTAGAGCGGACTGGAAAATTTGTGGCGATAGAGGTGAAATGGGCGCATCGTATCGATGAGTCGGAAATCCGAAACCTGGAGCGCTGCACTGAAGCTCTGAAAGACAAACTTCGCTTCTCTGTGATTGTCTATGGAGGAACGGAGATTGTTCCTTTGTCTTCAAGAATGGTTGCCCTACCCTTCCCGGTCTTTTTCGGAATTCAAATGTAATTTGTTAGCAGATGGATTTAAGCGTCAATTTGAGCTTCGAACCTTAAGCTTACGAGTGACCTGATGACCTAGTGGCCCAATGACTTACCGCTTATCCATATCGAACCAGAGAAACGAAAGAAACCAGATCAACAAGAAAGACAAAAATCGTGGGGGATGAGAAGAAGGAGTGGATACTTTCTAAAAATCTAAAAAGGCTGATCGGATTGGCTCAAGAGTTTTTAACACTTTTGCAGTAAATAGAAAGGTCCCATGCCAAGCACGTTCTGCACGGACGTCCCTCTTTTGTTCTCCCGGGGATGAGAAGAAGGAATGGATAGCTTCAAAAATCTTAAAAGCCTGGTCGGACTGAAATAGGTTGCTTGAACCTTCCCACAAAGAAAGAAGTGCTGGCCCTATACATGCCAACGTCAATATGCAAGTCTGATCCCCGAACCAATTTTCCAGCTTCAGTTGTTTCAGACGGTGATTTACGTCAACACTTCGTTTATGGGTCCTTCCGTGTTCGGAACTGTCTCATACTCAGCTTTTCACCTGTGACCATCCCTCGGAGGTACGTCGCCCTAAAGGGATTCGGCCAACGACGGAACGGTCGCCGATAGCGTACACGAAACCAGCTTGATGTACCCGGAAGCTGAGCAGCGTACGAACCTCGGAGCAGACCGCCAGATGCTTGCTGTCTGGCGAAAGAACCGCTGCCTCCACCCGGCACCGCCGCTTTCGGAGAACCGCTGCAACCTTAGTTGCCACGCCGTCCCACAGCTGGGGCTCGTCCGCGGTTCTATTTATGCCGTTGAGTAGGTCAACGAGCGGTTGAAGACGGGGGGTGGTGTTTGCAGTGGCAAATTCAAAATGGATAGGCAGGCCAGTCAGTTCGCAGACGCGAAGGTCGTCCGGATGGAATTTCCGACCACTCCAAAGACATGGTTTCGCTTCGCCTGGGGCACAAAATTTTCCGGTTGCTGATCGTATGGCAACTTCTTCAAGAATATACGCTCCCGTCAAACTGCTGGTCACAAAAAGCCTCTTCAGCGCTCGCTTGCCAGTCACGGCGCACTGCAAAAGCTCTGATGGTAGTACCCGCTTCTGTGTGACTGCGCATGATTCTAAGATTCCTGGCCGGACGTACTTTCCGGTCACCTCGCACTGCTCGGCTTCGGCCACAGTCATGTACTGCCGGGTCTCATGGCAGACTATGAATTCCTGCTTGTGCCCTTTCTTTCCAGAAACCTCCGATCGTACCTGTTCGTCGACGCGATAGCGCTTGCCCGACACTTCGCTGGTGTCAAGCTCGGTATTAAGAACCTCGGCTGTCGTAAATTCGCACTGTCGAAAGTGATCCGGCTCGGCACGCTTCCCGCTGAGAGCCGATGTCTTCAGAAGTGAGCTTGCGACCAACCGTCCGCTCACTGCTGACAACTCGGCTTCGTCCTTGAGAACACGTTTGCCGCTTAAGCTGCACAAAACTGTGAATTCTGGCAGCGCGAGCCTTGAACTTATCTCCGACCGGGCTAGGAGATGTTGTAGCACCGCCGCTCCTGAAATCTGACATTGCTTGAGGCACGTCTTAGGGACAGTCTTAGCAGACCGAGCACAGAGGCCCAATTCTGGGGCGACGACCAATTCTCCCGTATGCGGCTTGATGGTCAACGTATTTTGGTATTCAAATGCGGCATCAAACTTGTATTGTGCCCTCACTTTCAGGTCGCGGTGTAGCCGTCCTTCTACGCCCACTAGCGTCATTTCAAGGCGGGGTGTGAAATCATCTTCCAACTTCTTTCGTTTCCGCTCATCGTCGCCTGCGGCCTGGATCTCTTGCGCCCGTCTTTCCAAATAAAAGCGACAGAATTCGGAGATCGAGCCATCCCGTTTGGCAGCTTCAGCCAATATGTTGGCATTGATCCCAAGGATGCTGGGATCTTCGATCATGTGAGGCAAAGGGTCCAACCCTGATCGCCCTGCGTGAGCATAATGCTCGGCAGGTGAGCAGAAAACTTCGACTAGGCGTTCGTAGCTATCGTGCGCCACCGTTGCCCGCACCCGGACGATGGCTGTTCCCTCGAAATATCGACTTACTTCTTCGACCTCTACGGCCTTGAACGTTCCGCCGAAGTTGGCGACCCAACGACGCGTGATTTCCTCGGCTTTTTCGGTTGGATTCCGGTCGAGGTCCTCTACTTCATGAATGCCAGTCGCAATAATACGGCTGACTAGCCGGGCGAAGGCGGCAGTGCCGGGAGCGTACAGCGTACTTCTTATACCCGGATGAGGATTTTCCTCAAAACGTATTTGTTCACGTCCGCCGTTTTCTTCCAGGAGATACAGGCCCGGCGGCTGCGGTGTGAGGCGGGCCCCCAAAATTTTAAAAGCCACCAGCGTGAACTCGCGCGGTTTCATAGATCGCACAATGCCAGGCAGGGTCGGGGGGCGAGGTCCGACGTATTCGGCTCCATCCATTCCGCCGAGCATGGCATTGATATTCTCTTCCTCTTGTTCCAAGGTGCTCTTCGCCTGGGCAATACTTTGCTCCGCCTGGCTTGTTGCCGTCTCTACATCCTTACCTGCGAGCGCCGCGATGACTAGTCGGCGGATTTTCTCCTCAAAGCCAGTCGACCCTTCCTCATCCTCTTCACTGATTCCGGATGCTTCGAGCAGTGCCTCAATATCGCCGATCGCATGAGACGCCATCTGGAGTTTTTCCATCAGGCGTCCGACGATGTATTCCTCGAAGGTGCCACGCAGGATGATGTTGAAAATGCCGACGCTGGCATATTCGGACGCTAAGCGTTGTATACGCCCGATGCGTTGTTCAACGATCATCGGGTTCCAGGGCAGGTCGTAGTTGACGAGCACGTTAGCGACTTGGAGGTTGATGCCCTCGGACCCAGCTTCAGTAGAAACGATAACGTGGCAATCAGGCGGGTTCTTTCGGAACCGTCTGAGGGTCTCCTGATTGCGCGGGCCAGAATTGCCGTTGATTATACCGACCTTGAGGCCGTGCTTTTCTAGAAAGGCCTGGATGGTAGTCTGGGTCTCCAGCCGCCCTGTAAACACGACTAGCCGCCAGCGGTCCGGATCTTCCTGTTTTAGTCGGTCAACCAGTCCGCCGAGCCCGTGAAGCTTGGCGCTCTCGGGCATTCCCGCAACGATGGCGCGAACAGAAATGGCAAGCTCCTGGGGAATGGTGCCGTTTCTTGCCATGTTGTTCAGCTGCGCCATCAACGCATCCGGGCTACTGGTCAGAGCCTGCAAGATTGAAATTTGGGCGAGTCGGTTTAGCTTTTGGATCGGCTTGGCGATAGCGCCGATCAGTTGCATCTCACTCGTAGTCGGAGGAACCTTATGCATTTGCACGACCCGATCGGGGAAATAGAGTTTGGCGTCGCCACGCCGGACTCTCGACATGTAGCCGTAAACGATGGAACGAAATTCATCGCGCGCGTCCAGCCTCAAATGACGGGCCTGCTCCCGGTTATCGGCGATGAACTTCCGGGCAAACATACCTTCGCTGCCAAAGGGGTTCTGGTGCCCACGCGCGACGGTCAGCAAATCAACCAGAGAATAAAGATCCCACAGGCGATTCTGTATTGGCGTCGCTGTAAGCATGAGGACGAAACGGAACCGGTGCTCTTCTAGGGCCTTCCGGAAACGCTGAGCGACCTGAGGGGGTTTTTCGACCCCATAGAGGTTTCGTAGTTTGTGTGCTTCATCAAGGACCAGCATCTGAAAGCGATCCTGCGGTATTGAATCGAGATGCAGCCGTGCCGAATGATAGGTCGTGATGATGGCGCCGGTCTCCTCGAGATCAGCATTGATCAGTTCTTGCCCGATCGCAATTTCAGACGGGATATCGAATTTTTCGAGCAGTTCCTCTCGCCACTGCGGCCCAAGTAGCTTGGGGCAAACAACGAGAATTTTGGAAACACGTGAGCGCGAGATTAACTCGCTGATGATTAGCCCTGCGCTGATTGTTTTGCCGAGACCGACGTCGTCGGCGAGCAACGTGACCGGTAAACGGCGGCAGTAAGTTATTAAATTTGTGACCTGATGATGGTAGGGCTTCATCCGATCACGCCAGCGATGCTCAGATTTTAAGTCCTCACGCTTCTCGATAACTATGGGATCTGTCAAATCCCACTCGAGGCCCGCCCGATACACACGGTACTCATCTGGCGTGGTCTTGCGGCGAAGTACCCTAGTTTGGAGCGAAGAAGCCACTATTATGCCCGTTCCAAGAAATTGGGCTGCCCCTATGTCACCCTGCGGTTAAATGTCAACAGTTTCCGGGAATTGATTATCATACGACATTCCCGCATGCTGAGGGTCTTATTGATCAATTTACAGAGCAGCGCGGGGAATAATGACTATTTAATCGTAAACAACTACTACTGTGGGAACGAAAAGTCAAGGGGAAAAGTGCCAGCAAAGTGCCAGCCTAGATCGGCTGTTGGATCTCGGGGATGATTCTCAAAACAAGACTGGAGGAAGAAGTCTTGATAAAAAAGACTGCGGTCTCCACCTAAAAATGTTTGCCCGAGTATGATCCCCGAAGGCGAGCGGAGTCGGTGAGGTGTCAAACCTTGAAATGTGAATCAAGTTCAGAGATTTGAGGACCAGATCAGTAGGGCCATATTGATTGGGCAAATTCTTACGATAGGTATCTATTCCGCTACTGCTTAGTCTTTGTTTTCAATTCACTCTTTTCATCGTGGCGCTTCTTGATGTTCCCAGCTTACTCAAGAAAAAGCCCGTAGGGTCAGAGTTTGACACTGGACAGACTATTCATGACAGGGTGATGGGGAGGCATCCCAAAATGCGGATTGCGGAATGGGAAAAAAATAATTCAAAGATAAGAAGATAATGGGGGGATGCGGGGATGCACAGTCAAAGGCCAAACGATCGTATGGAGCGGATGAGGTAGAGTTTAATCAACTTTTAAAGTATAATAACAATGTGGATTTGAACCCCAACTTTATACGTAGAGGAGAATATTTATGAAGAGGAGTACGTCTCTGCTTTTGTTGCTTGTCTTTTGCTTTGTATCTCTGGTCTATTCTGCACAAGGAATTGCGGGCACTCTTCAAGATGTCAAAAGAAGGGGCAAACTGATTGCAGGAGTGAAAACCGACTATCCCCCTCTTGGGTTTTTGGATAAGAAGGGAGTTAATAAAGGTTTCGACATTGACATTGCCAAGGCCATTTCAAAGGAACTTTTTGGGAACGAGGAGGCGATTCAATTCGTGCCCGTCACGTCAGGAAACCGGATTGCATTCCTAACTTCAAGGAAGATAGACATTATCGTGGCCACCTTTACCATCACAGAGGAAAGAAAGCGAGAAGTTGATTTCAGTAGCCCTTATTTCATAACCGGTCAATTGATCCTGGTCCGGGGGGACAGTAAGATTACAAAATATGAAGACTTAGCTGGAAGGAAGGTTGCTACCATCCGAGGCTCGACAGGCGATATTGCCATCGAGGAACTTGTTCCTACTGCGGAGCGGGTTAAGTTCGAAGGTAATTTCGAAGCGCTCCATGCCTTGAAAGAGCATCGTGTGGAAGCGTTTGTGCAAGATTTTGTCCTGCTTTTTGATCTTCTTCAGAAAAATCCGGGTCTAAAAATGGCGAATTTGCAACCCTTCCGCCCTGCCCGGTACGGCCTGGCAGTCAGAAAAGGGGACAAGGAATGGCTCGACTTTATCAATTCAACATTAGTAAAGATGAAGGAATCAGGCGAGTATGAGAAACTCTTAAAAAAATGGTTTGGCTTGGAGGCAGAGGCTTTATGGAGGTTGTTTAAGCAGTGAAGTATTGAGGAGATATTCCCTGAACCCTCTGAACTTTATACCCCTCTATTTGTCGCCTTGGGTAACTTCGAAAATCTCGTCGGCCTCCATACCGTGAGCCTCACGGTGGACAGCTCCAAAGGCCTCCTTGGTCGGAGCTTCGGCAAGGCAGAAAATAGCCCCGTCTTTTTCGCTGTACCAGTAGTCGGTGATCTCAACCCCATGCTTCCCCTGCACCGTAAGATCTTTCTTATGGGCCTCATCAACTTTCTCTTTTTTGATGTCTCCTACGTTTCTATGGATGTCCATATATTGTGCCATTTTACTAATCCCCTTTCTCCTTTAATTTTATTCCCCTTCTGAGTTACAAGTAACCATGCACTGCCAAGAATTCAAGCAATATGAGTACCATAACTAATAAATTATTGAATAAGGAAACCCACGAAAGAGAAAAAGAATGGATCTCTTTGCCCTAAGGATGGGCAGGGTGTGAATCAAGTTCGGAGATTCAAGGCCAGATAATCGTAGGATCATATTGATCGGAGGCAGATTCTTAGGATAGGTATTTACGTTCTGGTCTTCAGTTCATTCTTTTCATCACGGCTGTTCTTGAAGTTCCCAGTTTACTCATGCGTTTGGAGTCAAAGGTTCCTTTAAAGTCCATCTCTCTGTCTAATCATCCATCAGGTTTCTCGGGCCGAAAAGGATGGCCTCCATAACGGGCATATACTGGAAGAAGAGCGGCCTTTTGCTCAGATCGATCTCTTTGAGTTTTTGCGCGATGTCGTGCGTGCCCAGTGAAAGCTGTGCCGCCTTTGGGCTCATGGACTTGCCAAACTCGATAGGATTCATATAAATGTTTGCCACCAGGGGCACGCCGTCTTTGACAGAGTAGGTTTTGAATCGGTTTACTTTTTCTGCGGCGGTTTTGAGTTTTTGGCCTTTCAAAATGAGAATGTTCTTCCCTCCTTCGGAGAGCGTGCAGACAAGCGCATCGTTTTCACGGGAGAAGATAATGTTGGCGATAAATTTTGGATAGCCGAACATGTCCACGCCGCCTTTGCGCGCTTTTTCCGTGGTGACGGGTAGCTGCCATACATACGTCGTAAAGTATCTTCTGGCCATCATAGACATGATCGTGATGCCCGGTATGGCTTCTTTACCGAAGGTGACGAGAAAAGAGATGGAAAATTCGTTGTAGGGATCGATGTCTGTCTTGCGGTACTCGAAAGCCGTGAAGGCAACCAAAGCCCTGCCCGGCAATGCTTGCACGGGATGCATGTCGGGAAGAGGCAGAAGACTTCTCACTTTGCTGGCTGAAGCGGTATAAATTGCGGTCATGGCTGTGTTGTCGTAGTAGAAAGTCGGAAGCTTGCCTTCAAGAGACAAGTCCTTCGTTGACAGTTCCCACTGCATAACTCCTTTGAAAAAATCTCCTCTGCTCATAGAACCTCCTTGTTTGTCATTGATGTATCCGACCCATCCGTTTCAGTCTGATCACTTATTCACATAATTCCGGGCCATGCGCTTGACTAACAACACGCTCACTCTCAACGTCACCACAGGAAAAAGTCTCATGAGCCAATCCAGAATTTTTGCATCCGTCCCGACCCGGATGCGCCTTTTGTTGCGCCTGATGCCCGCGATGATGATTCTTGCGGCTTTATCAGCGGTAAGCCTGAAGATTTCGTCTTCGTACATACGCCGGACCTTCTCGGCAGGCAGTCCAAACAGGGTGCGGTTGATACGGGCATTTCGCGCGATGCTGGTCGTGATGCCGCCGGGATAGACCAAGCTGACTCGAATGGGTGTTCCCTGCATTTCCTGCATCAATGTTTTGGTGTATCCCCTGACCGCAAACTTGCTGGTGCAATAAGGGCCGTTGTTTGGAGTCGGTACGATGCCGTTGATGCTGGATATATTGACGATGTGTCCCTCCTCCCGTTTTTTCAAATACGGCAGGAAGGCCATGGTGCCATAAACCACTCCCCAGAAGTTGACGCCCATGAGCCATTCGAAATCTTCCAGCGGTACGCTCTCCAAAAAATCACCCAGTGCCGCGCCGGCATTGTTGATGATGATGTCTACGCCGCCGTGATGCCTGGCCGCTTCACCGGCAAATTGAAAGACCTGCTCACGCCGGGAGACATCCACGACATGTGTCGTCACGTTCACCCGGCCTGCGATGAGCTTTGCGGTTTCCTGCAGGCCTGAGCCGTCAATATCCGCCAAAGCCAGATGGCAACCCTCGTTGGCCAGGTTGACGGCAAGCATTCTTCCCAGGCCGGATGCGGCGCCGGTGACGACAGCTGTTTTGTTTTTCAGAATCTTCACGATTTTGTGTTCCCCAACCGTATTTCATGCATTGCTTTTGTCCAGCCCGGCTGCACGCCGGATCATGTCCAGTTTCTTCATGGGCGCCGGCCCGAACAGCGCCTGCACCATGCGCGCGTCGCGGAAGCGCTTCTCCTGGCCGTGATCCTTCATGTAGCCGTAGCCGCCGAGAATCTGGATGCCGTCGCCCACGGCCTCACATGCCAGTTCGTGCACATGAAGGCTGGCCGCAAGCACGCGGGATGCACATTCATCGCCTTTTTGCTCCAGCTCCAGGCACGACTGGGCAACGCACATCGCAGCGACGTCCGCTTTAATAGACATGCCGGCCAGCATCATGCCGACCTCGCTCCAGTTGGCAATTGGCCTGCCTCCCTGGAGGCGCTGCCTGGAATAGGCCAGCGCTTCGTTGAACGAGCCTCTGATGATGCCGGCATTCATCGCGGCTGCGGCCACGTTCATCCTGAGCGACACTTTTTCAAGATATTGATTTCCCGTGTTTTCCTTGCCGATAAGTCTCGCTTTGACTCCGTGAAGCGTCACATCCAAGGCAGGACAGGCATGCAGGCCGAGAGTAAAGATGGGATCGCTTTTTTCCACGCCCTCGTCGGCAAGATGAATCAGAAAAAAGCTGTATTCCGGGCCTTTGCCGGCGCGGGCCGGAAGGATGGCATGCCCGGCGATGTTGCCCAAAACCAGGAATTCGAACCTCCCCGTTAGCGTGCAATTCCCGCCTGTGCCTTCCACCCTGGGAAGAGCGTCGGTCTGGGCAGGGTTTGCATAGGCGGGAAAGGACACTAAAAATTCCTTTGCGGATGCTGCCTTTGGAAAGATGCTCAAGGCAAGGTCCTCGGCACCGGCCGCGCGCAGAATCTCCTGGGAAAGAGCGTTGGTGAAGATAATGCCGCCTAAGGATGCGTCGACCTCGCAGATCTTCTGGAGAATCTCACAAAGAGCTGTGATGCCGCCCCCAGTGCCCCCGGCTGCGTCGGGAAGCATGACACTCAGGAATCCCACTGTGTATGCCTTATCCAATACACTATGGAAGAATTCGCCGAAAGGATAGCGGTCGTGCTCCTCAACCTTTCCGGCAAGTTCTCTTGCTGCAAATGTTCGCGCCAGATCCCAAAATGCTTTAAGTTCGTTTTTATTTGGGGTGAACACGGGGCCTCTCTATTCTTCAAACACTTTTGCCTGCGGCACTGCGGGCGCGATCAGGCATTTGAATGCGTTGAGCCGATTGAGTTGGTTCGTTCCCTCGTAAATCTGCAGGAGTTTGATGTCGCGCAGCATCTTTTCAACGCCGGCATCCTGCCTTAACCCTTTGTGTCCCATGATCTCGATGGCCATCTGGCAGTTTTTAACGCCGAGGTCCGTACCCGCGAATTTCGCCATCGACGCCCAGCCCGAACAGCAGCGCTGGTCTTCCGGCTTCGGCCAGTCGTAGTAGAGCTTCCCCATGAGCTTTGTCGTGAGCTTCATCTCGAGAATCGGCGAAATCACCTTGTCGAACCAGATTTGCGGCGTGTACTTGAGATAGTAATAGATCGGTTTCGTCTGCAGGAGGCGATACAGGCCACGGCGGCTGTTGGCGTTGTTGGCCTCGCCGTAGGCAAGCCTGCCCAAAACCACATTTTTATACATTTCGGCAAGCAGACACTGCACCCATTCGTCGTTGATGAGCAGACGTCCGTTTACCTCTGTCGCGGAGGCGTAGCTCAGAGCCGCCTCGAAGGCCCCGCGGGCGACGCCTATTCCAAAGGCGCAGACACCCGGGCGGGTGGCCGAAACCACATAGTCGATGTAGCGCTGCGCCAGCTCTCTGGCAGGCTTTTTCGAGAATTCTTTCGCCCGAGCCGCGCTGAAGAGCACCTGCTCGTCCGGGATGAAGCAGTCTTCGAAGATGAGCTCGCTTGCCGGACAGACCCTCTGTCCCATCTTGTTTTCATGACCGCCGAAGGAGAAGCCTCTCGTGCCGGTCTTTACTACGAAGCCGATTGTTGTCTCGGATGGATGCAGGGTGTCTTCATAGGCGTAGAGGACGGTCCAGGTGGACATGTGCCCCATGGAGATGAACACCTTGGTGCCATTGACGATATAACCGCCCTGCACTTTTCTGGCCTCGCAGGTAACCTTGCCTTTGTCCACAAGATCAACTTCCTCGACATCGGTGCCCGCGCTTGGTTCCGTTGTGGCCAGCGCAAGCAGACAGGGCTTCCCGCACTTTTCACCTTCCACGACTTCCCGGACAATCTTTCTGGCCAGGCGGGCGTTGGCCGAAGCGATCAGGCCCGCCACGCCGAGGTAGTGGACGCCGATGACATTCATGATCCCGACGCAAGCGGAGGCAACCTCTTCGGAAAAGCAGGACATGGACGGCATGTTGTAGCCCTTGCCGCCGAACATTTTCGGAATCCACATCGTGTAGAAGCCCCAGTGGTTGGCTGTCTCCACAAGTTCCCAGGGCATGTAGTCGGGGTCTTCGTGGGTGAGCCGGTCGAGTTTAAGGGCAAGGGGTTTGGCGACCTCCTCGCTGAACTTGCGGGCAATGGCGACGACTTCCCGAGTTTCCTTCACCATGTGTTTTGGCATATGCGGAGCATAGGACAGCCCGGGCCAGGTATCCTCAAATTTCGGAAAACGCGCAAGCAACAACGATACATCCGAGTTAGCAAGCATGATGACCTTCCAAATCTGCCGGTCGGCTATTGTGAAATGCACGAGATGACGCGCAATGTAATTACGAAAGGGATTATTGCATTCATGCTAATTTTTGTAAAGTGGACTTAAAGGGCGCAGATAACTACAGGATTGTCATTACCGGCTCTTTGCCCGGTAGGGAAGCCCGGCGCATGCAGGGTGGCAATTTGTTCATTCCTCATGTCGATTACCAATAGTCTTCAATGATATTTGAAAAAGAGATTTTACCGATAACAGGAAGGGGTCACGGTCACACTTGAAAATATCTGTATAGTCAAATCCCGACTTTCACAAATCATAAGATCATATTGATTGGAGGCAAATTCTTACGATAGGCATCTATTCCGCTACTTCTTGGTCTTTGTTTTCAATTCACTCTTTTCATCACGGCGGTTCTTGAAGTTCCCAGCTTACTCATGCGTTTGGAGTCAAAGGTTCCTTTAAGGGTTCCGTCTTTCTGGATTTCAAACGAATAATAAATCGGGATGGACTCTGAGAGAATAGCGTAATATTCTTTCGTTCCTGTAGCTGTCGGGGAGGCGAAAGGGCCCTCCGGCTTCACGATGGAATTGACCATCCACTCAATTTTTGGTTTCTCTCCGGGAACAACTTCTGCTTTCTCAAAAAACTGCAAATCTTTCGATTCGTATTTAACATCCGCAATTTCTGAATTGACATTCGCAATCGTGAGACTAAAACGATACTCCTTTTTGTTATCCCAAAATCCTTCCCATTTCCCGACAAAACCCGACCTTTCCTGCGGAAGATTGGAAGGCAACTGAGGCCGGCTTTCCTCGACCCTCTTCTGAGGCTCTACCTCTTTTTTCACATTATCCAGAGTCGCAACCGAATAGGCTACGTGCACACCACGGTCGATTAAGTATTCCACCTTCACTTTGTCGCCCACAAAGGGGATATGGTTCGGATAAACGGTCTTCCATCCTACCCTTAACGGAACAATCTTGCCGTCATTGCTTTCTATCACCAACCATCTCCAGGAAACTTGAGTGACTGTGCCGGTCAAAATAGAATAGTTCTGAGCTTGACCTTCGATAGTCAGGAACAAAAAAATGATCAATGTAACAAAGAATACCTTTTTCATTTCTTCTTCCTTTTGTGACGGATATTACCACTTCTTGAAGATAAGAACGCTTGCTCCGACGATCATCAAGAATCCTAAAATATAATTCCACTTTAGCTCTTCTTTCAGATAGAAAACCGAGAAAGCGCAGAAGATGGTTAGGGCGATGACTTCCTGAATTGTTTTTAATTCGGCGGCAGAAAATTGTTTGTGCCCGATGCGATTCGCCGGCACCTGGAAGCAGTATTCGACAAATGCGATCAACCAGCTGATCAAGATTACTTTGTAAAGCGCGGTCTGTTTAAACTTTAAATGCCCATACCAGGCAAAGGTCATAAAAACATTTGAAACGGTCAATAGAATTACTGTCCTCATCCAGCTTTCCCACCCTTTTTCCTTGGAAATTGTAATTTCGAATTTTGATCGAATTGTAACAGGATATTTTTGAGTTAGCTACAGACCTTCGGGCACGGAACCGAGCGCTTAAGAGCGGATGAGGAGATGGGGAGACCCGGGGGTGATCAACGGCTGGTATCGGACTGCTTTTCTTCATCGAGTAGCAGTCTTTTTTTCTGCTTCGAGCCAGAACCGGCCATGCTCGTGATAAAGTAAAACAATACTGCCAGGAATAACCCGAGGAAGAGGATGCCGAGAAACAGTTTCGGCTTCCGGTAAATCAGGATAAGGAGAATCACCGCAATAACGATTGCGATAACCGTATTGTTCTGAACGTATGAAATAATGCTATCCATGAATCCTAAAAAACTCCATGACCTACTTGCCGCCCAGAAATTTTATTGGACCACCACTTTCGTAGATGCAAATTTAGTACCGATTTATCCCCTTTTCTGTAACTTCCTATCATTGCAGAGTTTCTAAGATTTCAGCATATCTGTGGAGGTAAGAGTGGAATGAATTTTACCAGATATATAAGTCGTTTCTTTACAGAAATGTAAAAGAGTATTTCGCTAAGCAATCTTTTCCATCAAAACACCGCTATTTTGTTGAGAGGAAGGCAATTGAATAAGGAGCCAATCCTTTTTGATGACGGGAGGAGAATTTCTTGATCAGGCTGGCTATTCGAGAGAATTGATCTCCGGGGAGGGTATAAGGAACGATCAGCACTCCACAGTGGGGGCGTTGGTCATTGAAGAATCGAACCGTGAGCCTGATGAAATCATCCCTGTTTCTGGTCACCAAACATCTTTTCTCTGTGGCTGCAAACTCGAGTTGTCGTTGGTCCGATGCCTCGCACATCCCGGCCTCATGAGCACTGAGTGCATCGATTCCACTTCTTCTAAGGATTTCGGCAATCTTGGGGCTGAGGTCTTCATCCAGGTAAAACTTCATGACGACGATCTCATAAAGGGATAACGACCTCGGACCTTTTCCTCATTCCATTCTTCATTCCGCTCAATCAGTCGGTCAATTTCCTGAGGATAAATCCTATAATATCCAAGGGCCGCTTTCAGCTGCTCCGCGGACAACCAATGATATGCTTTTTGCAGCCTTTTGAAATCCTCCTTCACGCTTTTATAAGCGGCAATCACTTCCCAAACTTCAATGCCTGTTCCCGCCACTCGCGCTCTTCTTCCACCGGTCCCTTCGGCAAACAATATCCCCGGACAGTGCCTCATCTTAATGGCCTCTTGCAAAAGATCCTTGGTCACGTTTGAGAAATCCTGGCCTGTCTCTTTAGCCATTTCCTCAATTTCCTTCATGGTCTCCGGCGGGAGACGTAAGCTCTTCTGAACGCCTGCCATAAAAACCTCCCTTCTGCAATGTCTTTCATTATATTACTCTGTCCTACACTGAATGTCAACATTGGTTTGAAGATGACGAGGTGATAAGGGGACGGGGAGATAGGGAGACGCATTTAATTTCAGATTTCAGATTGCAAATTGCAGATTGAAGATAGAGAAGAGAAATAAGTTGATAAGAGATGGGGAGACACGGACGACCCCCTGACACAATTAGAAAGCCGCCGGAGCTTATTCTTCCGACATCACGTCATCGGGAAGTTCGTCGGTATCATCGGGCGTAATGGGAAAATGGCGTGAGAGTAAAACCCCTATTCCCTGGATGGCCTGGGACAGGACCTCGCAAGCCCGGCTCTCTCGAATCCCTTTTGAAACCTCGCTCGCATACCGGTTCAGGGTTTCCTGATCCATCTTTTCGTAGATGCCGCGATCGGCAAGAACCCAGATTTTCCTTTCGAGGAGAGAGAGAAAAAAGAGCACCCCTGTGTTCTTCTTTGTCTTATAAAGACCCTTCTCAAAAAAGACCCTCTCAGCCCTCAGCCGGACCGCTTCCTCTTTTCTTCTCATCCCGATAAAGAGTCTTTTCAACGCCTCCACTCTTTTGAAAAGTAACCAGCAGGGGAAAAAGAATAAAAAACTCAAGGGGACATAAGACCAGATGGAGGAGTGGAAAAAAAGAAGAGACAGAATCAGGGACAACAGGCTCCCGAGAAGGATACCGCCAACGACCTCTGCCTCAATGTAATGGTCGCTCCGGTCGACCACCATGACAACGATTTCACCGATGGTCTTGGATTCGACCTCCTGAATCGTCGCCTTCAGTCTCTCCTTCTCTTCCGGACTGAAAAATTCATCTGCTCTTGAATAGACCTTCATCACCAATCACCCGAGGCCCCGCCACCACCGAACGAACCGCCTCCGCCGCTGAATCCGCCACCACCCTCAAAGCCACCACCGCCTACGGAGTGACCGCCCATTCCCGGGCCGTAGAAGAAGCCACCACCGCGATGATGCCCTCCCGAATGATCCTTCTGCCCTCCCGAAGAAAAGAGACCGGGGAGGAAAAAGCCCGCTCCAAAACCGACCAGGACCAGGAGAATACCAGGGAGCATGCCCACGGGAACGACCGTAAGATGGACAAGGCCGGCAAGACCGGTACCCCCAACGATTCCCCCGAGAATCCGCGAGAAGCTACCGAGAATAAGGACAAAGATACCGAGAAACAGGAGAAAGGTCAGAAAAGGAGGAAAACCTTTCTGCCTGCGTTGAATCGGCCTCTGCTCGGCTTTGAACTCACCCCGTGTTGCACTGATCAATGCAGAAGCACCCGTGATAAAACCTCCGTCAAAATCTCCCTGTTTAAATCGCGGTTTGATGACCTGATCGATAATTCTTCCTGCCATCAAATCTGTTAACTTCCCTTCGAGGCCCCGGCCCACCTCGACCCTGATCTTTCTTTCCTGTTTGGAGACGATGAGCAGGATCCCGTTGTCCTTCTGCTGTTGCCCAATTTTCCAGGCCTCCGCGACTCTGATGGAGAACTCTTCGATGTTTTCCCCCTCCAGGGAGGGAATGGTCAGAATGACGATCTGAGTTGAATCCGATTGCTCAAACGCCTTCAGCCCTTCTTCAATCTTTGACTTTGCGGAAGGACTGATCATGCCTGCATAATCGTTGACATAGCCCTGGAGCCTCGGGACATCAAGGCTGTAAGCAGCGATAGGCAGACAGCAGAGCAATAAAATAAAGAATGAAATAAATTTTTTCATGTTCTTAAGTAAAAATTGAATTTCTTCTCTTTTTCTTTATCCTTTATCTCTGAATCTCCCCATCTCCTTATCCCTCCATCTCGGTGTCTCCGCGTCCCCCCATCACCTTATCTCCCTATCTCCTCATCTCCTTATCCCCCATCCCCTTATCTCCCCATCACCCCATCTTCATTTTATTTAGAATTTAATCTGCGGCGCCTTTGCAGCCCCGGCCTCGGCCTTAAAGGGCTCTTTCAGAGTCAGATGGAGCAGCAAACTGTTTGTCAGGCTGTTCGGAAATACCCGGATGGAGGTATTGAAGACTTCGACCGCCTTATTATAGCGCGTCCGTGCCACATTGATCCTGTTCTCCGTCCCCTCCAACTGGTGCTGGAGGTCCTGAAAGTTCTGGTTCGCCTTGAGGTCAGGATAGCGCTCGACAATGAGCATCAATCGCGAAAGGGCACTGCTCATCCCGGCCTGGGCCTCCTGAAATTGTGAGAAGGCCTTGGGATCATCGATGATATTTTTAGGGACCTGCATCGCCCCGACCTTCGCCCTTGCCTCGGTAACCGCGGTGAGGGTTTCCCTTTCATGCTTGGCATAGGCCTTTACGACCTCAACGAGATTGGGGATGAGGTCATTTCTTCGCTGATAAGCTGCTTCAACATCTCCCCATGCCGCCTTGACCGCTTCCTCATTCTTCTGCATCGTGTTATAGCCGCAGCCGGAGAGTGCGGTCAGGATAAAAATGGACAAAACGAAGCTTACAAAGGACAATCCTTTTTTCATCTTTTCCTCCTGATTGGGATTTGGAGAACTCTATGGGAGCTTCGAATCAGATTCTTCCGCCGTCGACCTGCAGAATAGAATTTCATCGAACCACATCTTCCGTCAGGCTATATCATAATGTAACAAGAATTTGGTTTCAAGCCCGTAAAGGGCGAGGTGATAAGGAGACGGGGAGATGAGGAAATGAGGAGATTGGGAGACGCATTTAATTTCAGATTCCAAATTGCAGATTGAAGATAGAGAAGAGAGATAAGTTGATATGAGATAGGGAGACGCGGGGACAGAATCCTGCAGGAAATACTACGCATACTTTTGTAAGACTAATAAGAGCAAGACCCATTTGGTTCGGAGACCAAATGGGTCTTGGCAGATTCAGAAATTATTGAACTGATGAAGAGACAGGGTCAAATCAGCTGGGTGACATCTTCCGCCACCTTTGGATATTTCTCAAGCATATCCTTGTCATGGCCCGGGAAGAGCATGCTGAGATTTCCTTTGACCTTCTCGCGGAGCCTTGTGTAGGTGTTCAACCACGCGGGCAAGTCCGTGATCAGGCAGCTCGGATTATCCTCCACAAAACTTCTGTGAATATGGGCGCAGTCGGAACAAAGGATCGCCATCCCTTTTGCGGTGTTCACCGTCATCGACTGTAAAGCGGGTGTATGCCCCGGCGTCAGGAGTAACTCAATTCCGGGAAGAATCTTCTGGTCTCCATCGATGAATACAAGTCGATCCGATCCCCTGAGATCTCCGAATTGCTTGTTGGCCACAGGGTCAGCAACGGCGGCATACGGAAGCCTTCGGGAAATTGGATCATAGACCCAGAAGTCGTATTCTTTTCTCTGAACATAGATTTTCGCATTGGGAAATAACTCGATTCCACCGCCATGGTCGAAGTGGATATGGGAGATGACGAGATGCTCCACCTTTTTCGCGTCAATCCCGATGCGGGCGAGGGCTTTATCAGGGGAGACATATCCTCCAAGTTTTCTCTCGGCAGCCAAGGCCGGCCGCACCCCCGAATCGAAGACGATCGTCTTGCCTCCCCCCTGGACTGCCCAGATGTAATAATTCCGTGAGATCGTCTTGTCCCACTCCTTATTGAAAAAAACCATGGCCACCGAGCCTACGAAAGGCCCTGCATACTTTAGCGCAAAGATTTTGTATTCCGGTGCATCCGCAGCCTCAGCCACATCCTTTCTCCCCGCTATCCCCGCAGCCATCATGCCCAGGGATGCTGCACCCAGAGTAGCAGCTCCGGTTTTCAGAAACTCTCTCCTTTTGATTTCCTCCATCTGCTTTTCCTCCTTTCTTTTTTATACCTCAAGACACTTTCATTAGAAAAAGAAAATAGTGGAAACGACTTTACCAAAAATGGTCGTCTTGTCAACATTAAAATGCATTGATCTTTGGACCCGCCCTACTCCACCAGTAAAAGACCGAAGCGGTTCGTCTCTTCTTCAAATCCTTTCACGACCTGGATCGGATAACCCATCCTCCGGGCCGTGGCATAAACATCCACCCCGAAGGCTTCCAGGGTGGGCCGGGACACCAAGGGGTTTCGGCATTCGCGCTTGGTGCTCTTGCATTGTTCACACAGATTGCATGGGGCCGCCGTAAAGGAAAATGCCTTGTAAAATCCGGAGAGGAAAACCTCTCTCTCCAAGGCAAGCGCCCGTTTGTTGACTTCTCGGGCCCATTGAAATCGTTCCTTCGGATCACCGAATTTTTTTATGATGTGGTAGAAGAGACCGGAACGGTATTCTCCGAAAAAAGCCCTGCACTCAGCCACCGAGGGAACTTCGGGCGGGCAGCAGGCCTTCTGGCCGTAACGCGGGCAACCGAAAATGCATTTTTCCCTCACCCAGTGCTGCGGGATGATCGTCCCTGGATCCATCCATTTAAAGTCTTCCAGGCCGTGGGTCCGGGCCAATTTCTCAATTTGCTTCATGGCTGCTTTGGTCATCTCTGCCTCCCTTCCCTTTCTTACTGTGTTCAAGCATTATATCTTGGAATGTTGGATTAGGCCATTAGGGGAAAATTTAAGAATCACTCTCTTGGGGACTCGCGCCGGGGGGCAGAGTGCGTTTTGGATGGAATCCATTAGCTTCAGTGATTAAATTAATATTGGACCTGAATAAGTTGTCGGGAAAGGAGGGAGAAAGATGAAAAAAATCGTAAGTTTAATCGCGGTGTTATCCATTTTGACACTGGGCCTCCTGATTACTGCTATATACGCCTCTGAATCCAATTCGCGGGGCTGGGACAGATCCTATCAGGCCAGCGAAGTTATTGGATTATGGGTAACGAATCACGAAGGAAAATACCTGGGCAAAATCCAAGACTTTGTATTTGACCCGGACGGTCATGTCATCTTCGCGATTGTTGGATACTCGAAGTTCAATTGGAGACTCATCGGCGAGAATTCAGTGGCAGTACCCTTCAAGGCGTTGAGTTACGAGCGGAACGCGAAACACCCTGTGGTCGTGACCGATATCTCCTGGGAGAAATTTAAATCTGCTCCAAGGTTCGCGAAAACCGACTTAATGGATCGCCAGCGGGAGACAGAGATTTACAGATACTTTGGCCAACAACCCTATTGGACAGAAGGCCACATGGCGAAATAGGCGTTGACCCCGCTTTCTATAACTTGTGAAAAAATCACGGACACATCCGTGAATCGGAGGTATACCGATATCGTTGCGATGAATAATCCCGTTATAGCCTATGTTTTGGGTGAGAGAGGTTTGATGTTAGATGCGTCGATCGAAGGCACCAAGTTTTCAAGGATGAACAAAACCGAAGCGGGGTAAGATATTAGAAATCAGCTGAGCTCCTAAAAAGGAGTGCCGGGCTACTAAAAAAGAAAGCCAGCTTTCCGAGCCGGCTTTCTTTTTTTTCGGTACGCCTCCTACTTTGCCTTCTTGTTCTCTTCCCAGATGCCAAAAGTATTTTTCTCCGTATCCAGACATATGGCAAAGTATCCCATTTCCGGAATAGCAGTCTTAGGGAAAATGATTTTTCCTCCCAGTTTTTCAACCTCAGCAGCATACTTATCCACGGAAGGGACATCAATATAGTTTATAATTGGCTGGCCCGGATTCTGCCTTTTCATCATACCGCCACCCAACGGCTTTTCCCCGCTGGTGGTGATAACCCAGTAGTCCATGCCGGGCATTTCCTTAATCTCCCAGCCGAAAAGCTTTGAGTAGAAAGATTTTGCCCGCTCGACGTTGTCCGCAGGAATTTCAAAATGCACCATGGTTGGCATAATAACCTCCTTTGCTGCTTATAAGGGGAATAACGTATTCTTCATCCTCCTGAGCAGTTAGCACTCTCCGTATTTGCACAGCTCATCCTCCAGATCGCAGTATCCCTCTCGAATGGAAGCTCGAACTTTATTATAGAATCCTGGCGAAAATTCTTGCATGCGGTGAACGGTACGTCCGTGTTCCAGGACCTTTTGAAACAGTTCTGTTTCCGTCCCCGCACAGGCCGTAAAAGCGCATTCATACCCAAGATCTTTGCAGCTAATCATTTTATCCATATTCAGGACCCCCTTTCATTATAACGATAATAATCACTTTCCAGGATTCAAGGTTGATATCCGTTATGGTTATTGGGATGTTGAAATGAGTTCAGGGAATTGTGGGGATTGACCGAAGATATATTTTTGTGATAAGTGATCTGCCCCAAGTCGTACTTCACGTGAGAGACACCGTCAAACCACCTATGGGTTGACGAGTACACTTACAGAAGGCATTTACTCGCATCGCTCAGCTGATTAGCACTGCGAGGATCTTCGCAGGCTTACCCCCGCGAGCTTTCACCAGATGCATGCTCGTGGAATCGTAGTAGACAGAGTCGCCGGGTTTCAAGACGTCTCTGGTGTCCTCTATGACGACTTCCATTTCGCCATCCAGGACGTAGATAAACTCCTGTCCGTCGTGGGAGGAAGGTTCATCGGCTCCGGAGGGATGGAGCGTAATAATGAATGGCTCCATCGCCCGATCTTTCTTTCCGGCAGCCAGAGATTCGTATTCGTATCCGTAGCTGGCTTCCCTGGCTTTTCCGAATCGAGAAAAACTCTGACGCTGATCCGATCTCACGATGGTGAACGACTCTTCGCCTGGTGATATGACATCCGCCATCCGAAGAGAAAGGGCCTTGCTGAGTTTTATTAGCTGCCCCAGAGGCAGCATGGACTCACCGGCTTCAAGTTGGGCCAGCGCGTCTCGTGCAATGCCGGTTCTCGCGGCCAACTCATCAAGGGAAAACCCGCGCTTTTCCCGGGTCGCGCGGAGCATATCCCCGTGGCTCACCGCCTTTTCGTCTTCCGCTTTTTCGCTGGCCTTTGCGACAGCGGCAGGGTCAGTGAGAAAGTCGTGTCCCTTGTCTTCGCCGTAGTCCGACGCTGTCTCTCGAAAATCTTCGTAAGACATCACGTTTTTTTTCTCATTCATGTTTGATCCTTTCAGCCGCAGCGTATGGCACACGGTATCCTGGTGCAGTCCTACATGGGTCTGCCGGGCACACCTATGTTCCTGGCAATGACGATCCTCTCGAAGCCACGGCGAGAGCAGTCCAACAGAAGCTTTGGCACACATTCACTACGAAACTTTCTTGTCTCAGGATTCTCCGTCTGACATTTTGGGCATTTCATTCTATTCACAGAATTAAGAACTTGTGCCGCCAGAACCTTCCTGATGGATGTCTTATCTCTTTGTACGACCTACAATGCTGCTTCGATCTCTTGGACTTCCCCGGTTTCGAACAATAGTTCATCGCGTGCGAAGTCGTCTTCCTGTGCCATCCTTACGGATTCCCATCCCTGGCGAAGATCCGGAGGTGAGACCTCTGCAATCTTTTGGGACAATTCTTCTCCAATGATTAGCTTGGTAAGAGAAATGACTGCCCGGGCTGCACCATCAGCCTCTCTCAAATCCTTTAAATTAGCCATCCTCATCACAGCTTCCAAAAACTCTTTTCTTGTTTTCATAATTCTACCTCCTTGCTCTGGCTGTCTATTTGTTTATACCACGGTGTGGTCGCAACATAAAACTAATTAAAACTTAATAGGATGATTCTTGTCAATATAAAAGTGACCTTGTGAAAATTATCCCAGAACCCTGAGACATCATGTCTCTAAGAGAAGGGGCAGAATCCTTTACACCTCGCCACATTGTGGTATGATGAGAGGTAAAAGAGAGGGAGGTTTTCAAATGGAGAAAAAGGAGTTTTCAAAAATTCGTCGCCACTTGGGAAAAACCCAAAGCCAGCTGGCCCAACTATTGGGTACTTCGCTTAAAGCTATACAGAGTTTTGAACAGGGATGGAGGAAGATCCCAGTGCATACTGAACGTCAGGTTCTGTTTCTTCTGGACCTGAAAAAGTCCCCTCGTCAGAAGAACAGACCTTGCTGGGTGATACGGGGTTGTCCCATGGAAGTTAAGGAAAACTGCCCAGCATGGGAATTTCGTGTTGGACATCTTTGCTGGTTCATCAACGGGACAATTTGTCACGGCCGGGTTCAAGAAAGCTGGCGAAAGAAGATGAAAATATGCCGACAATGCAAAATGTTCCGAACCATGTTACCCATATAAGACGGACAGTCAAGCATGGGCTCGGTTTCTTATTGCAGTGATATTGTGGATTACCGATTGTAGTGGAGCATGCCTGACTTAATCGTTTGATTCTCAATTACAGGAGGAAGGAGGAGTTGAGAAAAGGGGGTTGTTCGTTCGATAAGAAGGGCCGAGGCACAACTTATCTCAGGGTAATGGCTTTCTCGGGGCAGATTTCCTGGCAGCAAAAACAGATGATGCAAGCCTCAGGGTCCACCCGGGGAAGGCGATCATTCAGGGAGAGAGCTGATACCGGGCACTGGTCCACACAGGTGCCGCAGGCCGTGCACAGCTCAGGATCGGCCTGGGGCCGCAGAATCGTTCGGCTGTGGAGTCTTGCTTGGGCAGCTTCATTGCCCAAGATCGCTTCACCGCCTAAGGGAGGAAGCTTGAAATCGGACAGTTCTCTTAACTCTCCGATGATTTCAATTGTGCTGAGGTCGTAGTCCCCCAGGCCCGCTTGCTTGGCCCTCTGAAGGAATCGCAGCCGGCCCGGTTCGCATCCTACCATCGTCGCCATGACAGCATCCAAGGCCACACCGTTGTCAGAGGAAAGGATCAAGCCGATGTCTCTTAGGTCAGGAGAGGCCGGACCATTGCCTTCCATGCCGACCACGGCATCCAGAAGGAAGAGATCCGGAACCCGGAGCCGGAAAACGTCAACCAACATTTCATGAAACCGCTCCATGCTGCCTGCCGCCTTGTGCAGCCTGGCTTTCTGGGCACCGGGCAAAAAACCATAACTGTTCTTGATCGCTCCGGTGATGATGGTTAAACCGTGGGGCTTGAACTTCGGCAGGCTGATGATGATATCCGCCTCGAGAACCGCGCGGGAGAGGCTCACCGTAGGCATGAAATCGGGATTGAAATCAATTTTCTCCGAATCGTTCCCGATGTTCTGATAATAACCCTTGGCTGCCTCCATCAAGCCTGTTTTTTCGAACGTTTCCTCGTTTGCCCCATAGCTGAAAATGCCCGGGTTGTCACCCACAACAATGGAGGCGGGCCTCATTGTTTCCACCTTTTCTACCACGGCGCGGACCATTGCAGGGTGGGTAACGATGCCTTCATCTGCCTCAGAGCCACGAAGCACATTGGGTTTTATCAAGACTCTTTTTCCCTGAAATTCCAGGTGGAAGAGGTCAAAAGTTCGGTCTAACGCCTCACGTAAATTTTTGTAGGTAGCAGGATGAATGAGAACTTTTGACATGGCTGATGCTCGTAATAAGAAAAAATTGCGACCGGAAGGACGGTCAGGCTTCCGAAGTCTTAGAATGCGCACATTTGGGTTTTGAGTAAGTGTCCTTAGCAGAAACCCGAACAGCGATAATCGCTTGTAACCCTTTGCTTATATTTAGGAGGTGGCGCCCTGCCTTCGCCGAAGCGGCTTCGCGCAGGCAGGTCTAAAACTTCTTCACCCCGACCATCCTTCTCTCATTGAACGCCTTCCAGAATTTTTCATCCACTTTTTTCCAGTTCCCTCCCCAGCGTGCATTAAAAAATGCTTAGAATGGACTCCTTCATGGCTCCTCCTTCTCTAACGGTGAAATCGAATGTCACCCGATATGCTTTGGCAAAGTCTGTTTATTCTAAATTGAAACATGAACGAGAATTATTTTCAATATCTCATCGTCTGCCGGGCAGGCATCGAAACGGAGCGTGGCAGCGTCCCGCTTTTTGTTCGATTGGCTGAAAAAAGAAAAGTGCATTATAATTAAAGGAAGAAAGGAGAAAAAAGCAGCTGACACAAAAACATATAAGCAAACTCACAGATGGAAATTTCCCGCGGATAGGGGAT
>Ga0315282_10001643_pt1 | contig 41955 bp, 34 predicted proteins | sample YL17G07_20_MG_FD_203693 | JGI IMG/M metagenome (GOLD analysis project Ga0315282, IMG submission 203693) | Sediment microbial communities from Yellowstone Lake, YNP, Wyoming, USA - YL17G07_20 | ecosystem: Environmental > Aquatic > Freshwater > Lake > Sediment | place: USA: Wyoming | collected...
AGTTTCCCTTTTGTATATCATGTCCTGAATTTCCTCATTAATCAGCATCAGCTCATAAACACCCGTTCTGCCGCGATAGCCGGTCTGAAAACACTTATCACATCCCCTTCCGACAAAAAACTTTCCGCCGTTTTGCTCCGCGCCGGACGCTCCGACATCCCCAAGCCCAAGCTCCCTTAGCTCATGAGGCTTAGGCTCATACGGCTCTTTACAGTCCGGGCACACTTTCCGCACTAATCGCTGTGCTATTATGGCAATCAATGATGAGCTTGCCAGATAAGGCTCAACGCCCAAATCCAAAAGCCGGCTCACCGCACCTGCTGAGTCGTTCGTGTGCAGCGTGCTGAAAACCAAATGTCCCGTCAGCGAAGATTGTATCGCCATTCGCGCCGTTTCAACATCTCGAACTTCACCGACCATTATAACATCAGGGTCCTGACGAAGCACGTGCCGAAGTGATGTAACAAAAGTCATCCCTTTTTTACTGGCGACCTGAATCTGGCTTATCCCTTCCAGCTGATATTCGATAGGGTCTTCTATGGTTATAACATTTTTCTCAGCCGAATTAATCCTGTTAAGGCAGGCGTAAAGAGTGGTGCTTTTTCCGCTGCCCGTCGGGCCTGTTACGAAAATAACCCCGTGCGAACGGTTCAGCAGAGAATCGAACTTCTTCAAATCCTCTTCCCACAGGCCCAATTCATCCAGAGCAAACAGACCTGTGCTTTTGTCTAACAGTCGCAGGACGCTGCGTTCACCGTAGCTGGTCGGCACAGTGCTGATACGCAAATCGACTTCCCGCTGGCCCAGCCGAACACTGCAGCGGCCATCCTGTGGAAGACGACGCTCCGCAATATCCATCCCCGCCATTACCTTGATACGAGAGATAACCAGCGGCAAAACATTCCTGTTCAAACTCAGAACATCATATAAAATACCGTCAATGCGGTAGCGAATCTGAATCTTTGTCTCGTAAGGGTGCACATGAATATCACTGGCCCGCAATTGCAGTGCACGAAAAAGAATATCATTAACCAATCTAATAACCGGCGGACGGTTAACCACATCAAGAAGGTCATCGGTAGTGCCCACTTCATCAATAAGCTGGTCGATATTTTGCGAATCGAGCTCTTCCGCCACCTCCTCAATGACCGTTGTCTTCTGCTCGTAGGCAACATCTATTGCGGCGGTAATAACAGCACGGGTGGAAATCGCAGGCCTGACGGGCATACCCGTCATCTTCGAGACATTATCCAGAACGTTGGAGTCTAAAGGTTTGGACAAAACCACGGTAAGCTCTCCGTCATCGGCCTTAGATTTTACCCCGATAAGATAATGCTGCTGAGCGTAGCTCGCAGGAATAGATTCTATGAATTCGGCCGGCACAGCCTTGGCGGATATATCCTCTAAAAATTCCCACCCCAGCGCAGCGGCAAACAGCTTCAAGACTGCTTCCTCGGTAAAGTACGGACAGCCAAGCAAAAGCTCATCGAGTCGGGATTTTCCTTCGCTGTTTGCTTTCAGAAACTCGGCCAATCGCTCAGCGTCAACCAGACCCGTCCGCTTAGCAGTTTGTATCAATAAATCTCTCATTTTTAGTTGTGCGTTATGCGTGATGCGTCGTGCGAAAAAAGACGCAATACGATATAGTTATTCCGACTCAAGGATATGCAGCGGGTCCACCGTCTCCGGCTTTACACCAGGCCAATCCTGATGCTCCTGAAATCTTCTCTCAAAGCCCTCAACGGCAGCCCTGTGCCTGCCTGATATTCTCTCCAAATCCGGCAGTCCTGCAACCGTTTCACTTGGCCTTAAGATATTCGCCTTAACAAATACATACAGCTTCTTCTGCGAGTTGCTGTTTCCTATCCTTCTAAAAAGTCCGCCCGCAATTGGGATGTCGCCAAGCAGCGGCACCTTCCAGTTATCCTTGGTCTGGTCTAACGTTGTTATGCCGCCAAGAATTATTGTGCTGTCATCAGGTACCGTAACTACCGTCTCAACATTGTTTTCGGTCTTAGTGCCTGGCGGTAGATCCGCCCCGGGTCCAGCCGGAGCTGCTTGACTTGAACGTTGCATTTTTATTTCAAGACGAAGTAAACTACCTTCACTGATATGAGGCGTGATGTCAAGCTTGATACCCGATGGAAATTGGTCAAAGGTATAGCTTGTACTTATGGGAGCCGTCCCAGGGGCGGCCCCAGCCGCAGTGGTGTAGGCGGTCGATGCACTCCTTGCTATATATATGGTGTTTGTTGTATCAATGTGGCCCTTCTCGTTGTCATTAACAAGTATCTTCGGCCTGGCAAGAACCCGGCCATAACCTTTCGTCTGCATCAACTTCAACATCGCCTGGATATGACGGTTGGCATAAAAACCCTGGGCCGACGACGCATCTCCAAGAATAGAAGTTGCCTCGGTAACTATTCGTTCAGTGAACGGAGCATGTAAGGGGGCGAGATTACCCGCAGTCCCGTTGGGTTCCATCCCCGGAAATTTTGTGACCAACTGTAAATCGTAATTGAAGGCATCGTCCTCACTAATTTCAACGAGCATCGCATCTAACAGCACCTGTGGTCTTCTCTTATCCAACTGCTTTATTAAACTCCCTATCCATTCCTGATTTTTCTTGCTGGCATAAACGAGTATCGAAAAGGTGTTTTTATCAGGAACGATAATAATGTCTTCTTCTGTTTTCTTTATTGTTTGCTGGATTTTCCCCTCTTTGTCCTTAATGGTCTCCTGAATAAACTTCTGCAGAACTTCCGCCAAATCCTCAGGATTCTGGTTTTCGAGCGCATAAATCTCATAAGGTATTGCCCGCTTTAAAGTCTCGCTGTCCACATAGCTGATAATCGTAGCTATTCGGACGTGCTGCTCAAGCGTGGCATTTACCAAAAGCGAATTCGTTGACTCAATTACCACCACTTGTGGCTCTTCCACAAGCGGCTCCACTTCAGCAGTTGCTGCAGGTGCAGGGGCTGCAGGGGCAGGGGCTCCCGGCGCTCCTGGGGCGGTGGGTCTGGCACCAGTAGAAATTCTCCCGGTGGTTGTCCGACCGCCGCCGCCGCTAATTATGCCAAGCTCTCCCAGCTTCTTCACCACCTCTTCGGCTCCAACATGCTGGATATCGTATAATCGCATAGTCCGGAGGTCCTGCTGTTCCACATCAAGAGAATCTATCAAACTATCAACAACAATCAATTGCCCTTCAAGCCCTATCATCAGGATGCGGTTTGTTCTTTCATCAGCATCCAGGTACACACCCGGTTTAGCCTCCACCGTCGCAGATGGTGTGGGTGTCGGCGCAGGTCGCCCCCTCGTAAGCCTGGCTGATGGCTGTGCCGGTGAAGGTGCTGCAACAGTAACTGATACAGTTCCTAACTGCTCAGCAAGAGCCTTGATTTTCGGAGCAAGCGTCGCCGCCATCGTGTATTTTAACTGCCTGAACCTGAATTGTTTCGGCGCACCCGGCTGGTCGACCATCTCCAAAAGTTCCTCTACACGCGCCATACGGTAGGCATATTCGGTAACGATAAGTGTGCCTGTTTCGGGTATCGGCGAGATGTTTGCGCCGAGCTTCATACCAACCAAAAGATTCTGCGCACTGGCTGTATCTATATGCTTCAGCTTAAAGACACGGGTTATAACTACATCTCCAAGCCGGACATCACCCGCCTCAGGGTGCAAAGCAGGGTCGATATTTAGCGCTTCTTCTGTGGGGACAATGGTTACCAGATTTCCCTTGCGAGTCATCACAAAGCCTCTGAACTTCAATACAGATTCAACAAGAGGATACAAATCCCTTACTTTGATAGGTCCCTGAAGCCTGAGAGAAACTTCCTTGCCCGCAAGAGCCTTTTCATCATACAGATAGTCAAGATGTAAATATTTACCCATCAAATCCAGCAATTCCATGATATTAAGCTTTTCGGGCAAATCCAACTCAAGCATTTCATTCCCATCGGCAATGGCCTGCGGCTCATACGAGCGGACTTTCGAGACCGGCTCAAGATTCGGTTCCGATTCCAGTTTCTCAGCAGCTTCCTTAGTTTCCGAGCTTTCAACAGCAGCTAAATTCGGCTCCTGTGGTTCTTCAGTAGCCTGGGAAGCTGATTCTTCTGTTTGCTTCAAATCAGCGGAAGGTTCACTCGGCTCATTTGTTTCCGGTACAGTTGCAACAGCGTTTGGCTGACTCAATTGTTGGGCCTGCCCCTCAGCGGCCATCTTCTCGGTCTCGGCAATCGAATTGAGAAGCTTATCGAAAAGCTCATTCGGTTCGTAATCTTCTGTACCTGTGGCAGAGCTATCGGCTTGACCGGCAGGTTTAGAAGAAGCGGCTATTCTTTTAAGCTCCTCCTCGGCTCTTTTAAGCTCAGCTTCTGCAGTTGTTTCTGTTTCCGCTCTGCTTGCCTTAACCATCTTAGCCGATTTGTTCGGCTCGGAGCCTTGAAGAGCTTGTGCTTTGCTACTATGGAGTTGCTCGATAGCAGAAATAATCCTTTCAAGCTGCCCATCTGGAGCAACAGCTATTACAGCATCATTGTGGACGTCTATAATTGCTTTGGTCTTTGCAGTGCCGCTTGGCGGATTAGAGAAGGTCCCTATTGATATATCACCAACCTTAGCTGCTATTTGCTCATTAGAGGGAAATTTCGTGACCTCTGAGGCAGGAAAAATCGCTTTTATATAAAAAGGTTCCTCAGCATCAACAAGCTCCAAAATAGCGCTTGCTTTAATCAACTCCTCAGGCTGAGCCGTTACCAAAAGCGCATTAACGCCGGGAAGCTGTGAAACCGTGCCGACCCCGGCTTCGGCAAGATATTTTTTGCCCTGCTCAGCGGATATATGTTTTAAGGAAAAAACCCTGTATCTCGCAACCCCGGAAGCAGCCTCTTGCTCCGCAGCAAAAAGACAACTGCCGCTTAGAACAACAGTTACTACACAGATAAAAATAAAAACTTTTGCTTTCCCACAGCCTTGAAATGGCGTAAGCCATCCTGGGGATTGCCGCTCTGCCATCATAACTCACTCCGTAGTTCGCCAAACTAAAAATCTACATATCTATTCACTACTTATCGGACTCGTCTGACAAGTCGGACATCGTGCCGAAAACCGCTAAAATAAGTCCTTTTTTCAGAAGCTTTTACGTAAATATCCGTTTAAGTCTCCAACTTTGACCACCTCGAATACTCTCCACCATATCAATTCAGACACAGAAAACGCCAAAAAGTTCCTTCTTTTCAGCTAAGAATTTGCTGATGACTCCCATTTTGCGACTTATTGCAGGGGACCCAACCACCTCTTATTACGATTGGAAAGCCGCAAAACAGACTCCCCTCTCTATCGGCAAAAACCAGAAAACAATAAAAACAAATAAGCAAGACTCGGTACGTCTTAAATCAGGTGTAACTTCTTGGGGAGAGTGGAATTAAATAGCTGCCTTCTTCGCTACCTGTGACAGCTAATATCGGCCTTCACGTGCCGGCGAGCCGGGACTATCCTTACCCAGGAATATTCACATCATTCAAGCTTGGTTCATTCAAGTTCAGCCTGCTCAAGTTTGGTTCAATCAAATTTGCATCACTCTCAGTTCTATTGTCCTCGACTCGATTCGGCTCCCGCTGAACGTTCTTTAACCTTCGACCCAAACGGCCCAGTCCCCTCGCTTCTCTGACGCTTATACGCATAGTTTCAAGGTCGGAAATAGACCTTTTCCTCGCTGCCGCGATTTCCTTAGCTTTGGAACCAGAATCAGTTTCGCCGACTTCAACATCTGCCTGAACAGTTTCCATTTCAGCCTGCATAGCATCCATCTCGGCAAACGCCTTTTCCGTTTCTTTCGCTAACGCTGCTTCTTCTTCGGCGCTCATTTTAACTTCGGCCTCTACCTCCGGAGGCTCAGTGCTGGTAATGCGGCCATTAGGTAATGCCGTTTTTCCCCCGGAACTCATCTGAACTTCAGCACTTATCTCCGGAGGCTTACTGCCGGTAATGCGGCCACCAGATGATGAGTTCGCTTTAAGAAGACTTCTTTTTTCTGGCCTTTCCGCTACAAGTTCGAAAGTATTTTTGCCGTCTCGAACAACTACAAGACCGTCTTTAACCTGCTCAATAATTAAATGACCTACCTTGCTGAATTGTCTTACCCAGTACAGACCTTTGCCGGGCTCGTCAATCAAGGCCAGCGACAATTCCGGCTGTAACACATGACGGCTGGTGCCAATAAGCTTAAATTTAGCTGTAACAGGCCCCACAGGTCTGGGTTCACTTTTTCCCTCAGGCACCGAAGGTTCTGGCTTTGGCTTAGGGGGTGGATTCAGATACAACGCAAAAGCCTCTGCCTGCTTTACAAGCGGCGAGATTTCACGCCGGCTATCCTCGACTTTATCACCCTTGGCCTCCCTGAACCCCTCTATTACACCGGCAGAATTCAAAAATTGCTCTATCTGCTTATCGCCGCGAAAACCAAAAACCGCAGGAAGAACAAAAAAAACAACCGCTAAAACCACCGCTATAATACTTGTTATCCGCAATGTCTTTATCATATTCGATATTCCAGGTCCCTTTATTATTTGACATCGCCGACAACATTTGGTTCCCGCCAATGAACTATTTTTCCCAAATACCTATGGCATGGCCTAGCCATAAAGCTGCTCGCTTACTGCCCGGCTACGGCACGGCCTCCGCCGTGACGAGCACCGCGTCCAGTATCTCATCGAGCTGCGGGGTTTCGGCTTCCCAGAATTTGACCACCAAACCGTCCCGTATTACCACAATCAAAGGGGTTTGAATATACCAGTCCTTGCTCGAATCGAGCTTGCCACGCAGGCAAGGCGTATCGACTGGAACAATACTATCTTTCTCTGAAGCATATGGAGGAATCTCAATAAACGCGAACCGTATCGAGTCCTCGTTTCCGGCCATATCGCGGCCCATCTGGTCGTATAGTGGAATGGCCTTATGACAGGTATCACATCCGGTACTATAAAACACTACGATGACAATATTTGACCGCAGGGAATCAGCAATATCGATGTGCTTGAACATCGACCATTCCTCGCTAACCTGCTTTTCGCTTAGAGGCTCTTTTCTAATCCATTCTTTGGGCTTTACCACCTCGTACTTGTCTGTCTTATCGGGTGGTTTATTGAATATCAGAACCGGCATGATAACACTAAAAGCTATAAATGTCGGTATAGCTACGCCGAAGAAGTGTGCGGCCTTCGGCCACGGTGGCGGCAGGAGCTTTAGACCCTTCGTCCGGAAAATCACCAGACCAAGAAAAAGCGGTATATCAATCGCCGAAAGGGTTATCCATGGGTTGACCTTAACCCGCCCAAAACAGCCGCAGGATTCTGCCCCGATGAGCCCTTTTTGCAGCGTTACCGCTATAAACAATCCGAAAGACAGCACCGCAACCATCCATGCCGCCTTCCTGAACAGTCCGCAGACAAGCCATATTCCCAGCCCCAGTTCCAATGGTATCTGGATTAAAAAGAACTCCCAGGACTCCCAGAAACCTTTGCTGATAATCGGTTCGGTCAGCAGCTGATGGATTTTCAGCACGCTTGCGACGATAAGAACCAATCCTGCCACGACCGCAACGATTTGGTTAGCTATTTTCATACTCGAATTGTCAAGCCGGCCACTGTGGGATACCCCACGTGGTATCCTATTTTAAGTACCTGCCGATTAGGCCTAAGCTCAATTAGTAGAGGGCGATTCCTCTGTAGCAGGAGGCAGCTTCTCTGTAACGGGGGGCGACTTCTCCGCAGCAGGGTGCGACTTTTCTGTTTTTCTCATGTAGAACATCCTACAGGCAATTTTCAGTCTCTCGCCGCCTTTTATATTCACAAAAAACATATCCGTGAAAAACCCTTTTTGACCTTTTTCAGTGGCCGGAGGCTTTATCTCCAGCTCGAACTTATAACGATTGTCAATCTTTTCCTGGCTCAAAACCTTTATAGTGCCTTCTTGCGATGATGTCGACTCAACCTCGAAATCCTCATCATAGTTGCTGAGTACCCAGACCTCCCTTGTTACCGACTTTTCCAGCTCAGCCTTGTAGACTATAATCGATGGTGGAGTAATCTTAAATCTCGGCAGCACTTCAAAAGGAATAGAAATCACATCACTTTCCGGATGAGTGAAGGTAATTTCAATACGCCCACCCAATTCTTCCCGCAGTTTTTCTACATCGACCTTCGGTTGAAGAACAAATTCCGTTGCTTCCACTGAAGAATTATAATCAGCAGTTATAACATTTTCTATCGGCTTGAGCTGCCCAATTGCCTTGAACCCCTTTATCGAAAATGGCTTGCCATCAAGACTTTTAATCGTAATCGCCGGACAACCAGCGTTTTCCTTGTTAAGCGAAAGGTCAAGTTTCTTCGGCTGGTAATCAACTTTCGCTACAATCTCGGCCTTTATGACCAGTTCAATCTTAGGCTTGGCCTCATCGTTGCTGGACACAAACAGAGTTTTCTTTACCGAAGTGGGCTGGTTGCTCGCATTGTATTCCACTTTCAAGGTCCCGCTCTCGCCCGGTTCATATTCCATTTTCGCCAGCGTATATGGCGTACAGCCGCAACTCTTGCTAACCTCTGTTATTTTCAACAAGCTGCCCCCTGTGTTTGTAAATTTAAACTCACAAACATTTTTTGACCCCGGCTCGATGTTGCCGAAATCGTGAACCACTTTTTCAAACGTAATTGCCGGCCCACCTTTAACAGACTGAGGGGCAGTTTCAGCTTTTGCCGAACTACTCGCCGGCTCGGGCGCTGTTAACTCAGGTTTAGACTCCTCCGCCGCCACAGCCTGCTCCTCACAGCTAATCTGCAAAAAGCAAATAGAAGTAACAATAAGAACAGTTAAAATCAAACAATTGCGTTTCATATTCTCATCTCCAATCAAATTACGACACAATTTACACTTCGTTCATAGAAATTTTTACCTTAACAGAAAAGACATCGTTAAGCAAGAAATTTCCGATTAGATTGCAAGGGCAGAGCTTTTTTTGTTGCGGCCAGAATATTTACTTCATTAACCTTCTAACTTCTCACGCCGCCTAACGACTGAGCTCACCGGCCGCGGGGCTTCCACACCGTCAGGTGCTACGCATTGTTAGCGATTTCTCGAGAGTTCCGTAAGATGATGGATGTCCAGATGAGAAACCGTCCAAATAGTATCGTGCCGGCTCATAATGATTTTCAGCAGAATACGGCTCCACGAACTTGTCTGCAGTAAGGTCCTTTCGAACAAAGAAAGCATTTGCACCGGTTAAGTTACAGCCGACAAGATTGTAACCTTTTTTGGCAAAGTTGTTCTCCAGGTACTTCAAGGATGCTCCAAAGCAGTCATCCCCTTTCCAACGGTATGATTCATCGTATTCCATACAAAACAAAATTGGCGGTGGAAACTTCGCATTGTATTCAATCACAACAACTCTCGGTTTGATGCAGGTTATTGAGTTAAAGACATGTACATCATTGCCGTCAATATCTATAGACAGAAGGTCTATTTCTTCGGCAGTTATTGAAGAAGAGATTAAACTGTTTATGTTACTTTTGGTGACAAGAGCTTCTATTATACTTAAACGGCCTTTATTTATGGTATTATGAAAAGCCTTCTTCAGTTTACGTACAGATTTTGAAGAAGTTTCTATCCAAAGTCCACCCCAGTTATCAAAGAGCAGAGCCAATGTGTTATTTTCTAAACCGTTTCCGACCCCAAATTCTACAAATACCCTGTTATTCACTCCTATCCTGTTGAATATCTCTCTTATAATTCCATCCTCTTCATTCTGGGAATATACCTTGTGTCCAAACGGAATCAGGCTCTTAGGATTCTGATGACGTAAATTCCTCTTTAGTGCTTCAATCTCGTTGTTCGCAAGTTGCTGATGGATGTATTTCACGTTTATCCCAGCCGTCACGTTTGCTACAAATACGTTTTTGAGTGCTTTCAGTTTATTTAACATACTCTCTGTTTCTCCTAAGCGATAATCATTGATTATACCGGGTTGGGTAGTTTGCAGCAAAAAATAACACAATTCTGCAACTTTTTCCATTAATTTACCCGCTTATTGGCGCCCTTTTGGTGTATTCAGCCTGACAGGTTTCAGTTATGATTTGTCTAAGCTGATATACAGCGAAGGCGACAATATAAGCAATGATTGCAAGTTTTGTAGTCTATGCTGCCCAACATTGGGTACATTTATAAAAAAACCAATACCTGTCAACAATGGCTTCCCCAAAGGATTTATGTATAAAATGCCGAAAAATACATTGCCTCCTTTGTATTTAGACTTATGATTAGTGTTTTTATGACAGGATGTTAAAATGAGCAAAAATATTCAACCAATTGCAAAACAAAAGCTCACCAGCTTCTGGGCGATAGTCGGCTTATTGGCGATTTTGCTCGTCTGCGAGATGGCTCATGATATCAACCGGCCGTTCTACGGCCTCCACTCCTGGGCAGATGCAAGCGGGGCGTGGGCCGCTCGTTCTCACGTAAAATACGGCCTGGCTTACACAAAAGGTATATCAACCTGGGCGGTCGGCAACCCACCCGCTCAAAACCCTAAAAGATATATGGACCACCCTCAACCTGCGGTTTTGTTCCTTGCTTTGTTTATGAAAATCTTCGGCGTAAATGAGATGAGTCATCGACTGAACAATGTTTTTTTGTCCCTTGCGACCCTCTTGATTATACTGAAATTACTCAAAGCACTGCTGGATAACAAAACCGCCCTGCTTGCCGCACTGTTTTATCTACTATTTCCCTTAATTGGCTATTTCGGCACAGGAGGATTTCCGAATCTTTTCGGTTATTTGGCAATATACAGTTATCTGGCAGTTACCGGCAGAATCGAATCACAAAAAAGCAAACGCTTTTATACGGCGGTTCTGGCAATATCTTTGTTTCTTGCCTCGCAGTTCGGATGGGAAGGTTTTTTCTTTGGAATGGCAATCGGCTTTGATTATCTGTTCCAATGCCTGATTAAGAAAAAACTGCCTGAGCTGAAATCTCTTATCGTCCTTGCAGGGGCGCCGTTGAGTAGTATGCTTTTGAATTTTATTATAATGGCAGCAGGTTACGGCTGGGATATCAACAAGATAATCGAACTCTACCAATGGCGGTCAGCTAAAGGCGAGATGCCTTCGTTTGAATGGGGCGCATGGTTCGCAAAACTGTGGGAATTTGCAGCAACAAACTTTACTGTTCCGATTTTAATCGTCGCTATATTATATCTTACAATCGGCCAGTTGCTTGTGTTCAGCCAGCCTAAATCAGCACAGGATGGACGCAGAGCCAGACAATTCCCAGCTCTGTTTTTATTTTTGCTTCTGCCGTTTTCCCAGTTATTCATTTTAAGAGGATGTTTGTGGAGACATCAGACCTGGGAGTATCCGCTTTGTCTCCTTATTGCGATTGCCGCTGCACAAGGCACAATGCTGCTGAGTGATTTGTTTGCCAGGCTAAACAAAAAATTCGCCATTGCAGCAATCGTTGTCATTACAGGAATATTTCTCATATTTTCAATTGCCGGCACAAATTATTATTACGCCATCAGATGGCAGCCGGAAGCAAAGATTAAAATGTTCCAGATGCTCAACTCGCGCATTCCGCCGGACAAGGCTCTTTTGAGTTTTGAGGAGTTTATAGTAAACCAGCATGAGTCAAAAGGAGGTTTTTACCGGCCTGAAATCGCTTGGTATCTCGACAGAGATATCGTACCGGCAACAAGCTTCCAGCAGGTTCAGGAACTTGCCAAAACCGGCAGATACCCTTATTATCTTGTGCCGGCTCATCCAAATCTGGCAGAACTGATTAACCAGCTCAAGCAGATATACAAGTACGAATATGTGGCCGGCGACCCAGGCGAACAAACCAAAGACGGCAAATTCCTCAAGGCAGGTATGCTGCCTTATGTGATTTTTGACTTAAGTGGCAAATAAGATTGTTCTATTGCGGATTTCTTTTTTGGAAAATTTAACCAAGTCTTAAAATACTTTAGTAGCGTTTTCTTCTTGTCTTTGGTTTTGATAAATCTTAAAAGCAAAAGAGGATAATGTGACTTATAAATATATGTACTGATAGACCTTTTTTTATGCTTTAAGCTAATGTCCCTATTCGCAGGCAATCTTCTGTTATATTTCCTGACACGCTTTATCAAATCCTTACTAATCCAAGGCACGTTAGGGGTGCTCAAATAACATTCACTCCAAGCACCAAGAGATTCAGGTTCCTTAAAGCCCATTTCCAACGATAAACTGAATAAGGACGTTCCAGGATAGGGCATATAAAAAGAGAGAAACAGTTCGCTTGTGGGAACATTCTTCTCCAAAGTGTCTATTAGCTTGAAAGTTTCTTCAATATCCTCTGCCGTCTCTCCTGGGACACCTACCATCATTGAGAAGCAAGGGGTTATGTTATGCTTATAGCAGAGATTCCCAACTTCCAATATCTCCTCCCGTGTGATTCTCTTATTTAATTTGTCCAATGTTATCTGAGAGCCGGATTCTGCCCCTATCAAGCCCCATTTGAAGCCCGATTTGTCCAACATCTGCCACTCTTCCGGTTCGAGATTGCAAAGAGTATCTACCCTTGCATCCGCAGACCAGTTTATTTCTATGTTGCGTTTAAGAAGTCCATCTGCAAATTCCAACGGCCTGTCTTTACCGATGAAAAAGTTATCGTCGTCAAAATGTATTCCGTTAATAGCATATTTACTTATACTTTGACTGATAAGATTTATAACACCTTCAATAGGCCAATAGCTATATCTTCTGCCATAAACTGAATTGATGGCGCAAAATGCACACCCGAAAGGGCAACCCTGAGTGGTATATAATGAGATTGTGCGTGGACTTATATAAGGAATGATATATCTTTCCATATTCCTTATTGAATCAAAGTTATAGATAGGAAACTTACTTTTGTCGATGTATTCGTGGGTAATTATAGTATCTATTTTGTCCCCGTTTTTAAGTCTTTCTACTACACTGCGAAAAACATACTCACCCTGTCCCACAACAACTGCATCCACATACTTGTTTTCTAATGTCTGTTCAGGTTTCAAGGAAGGATGCCATCCTCCCCATATAAGAGGAACATCAGGATTGATAAGACGAATAGTTCGAGCTACTTCCAGCGAATCTTTTATAAACGTGCCTGTAATAGTGCTGATTCCTATACAGAGTGCGTTCTTAATTGTGTCTTTATGCTTCAATACCAGGTTCGGTGTGGCTTCGTCTAAAATTAAAACTTCATCGTCCAGATTTGCAGCAAGAGATAATAGGGCGTGCGGCAAACTTCCACCTGAGTTACCGGCTCGCACCAAAACCACTTTTTTGAACTGTTCAACCGCGGTCATTTCTATCTTTGGCAAATATTATATACTTGTTTTAGCAACCGCAGCAAACTGGTATATGCAGTTGTAAACCCTCTCCAGTATTTTAACATCTCTGCGGCAATGGTCAAGGATATATTCCAAACTTTTCTTTTTGCCCATCAAAGCGCCGAGCCAGTGTTCCGAAGTAATCGGGGTTTTCTTCGTCTTGATATTAAGAAAACGAGCCAAGTTTTCTAAATGGCGGGAACTTACACAGAGTTTCTGTTTTGCTATGATATAAGTATCTGATTGCCATAAATGCTTATAGGGCGGGAAATCCAAACCCAAATTTAACGCCCTTGCCCTTAAAAACGGTAAATCAAAAAACTTACCATATTGTGTAACTACACGGTCAAATTTACTTAGATTTTCAACAAGGTGTTTCAAAACCTCCCATAAGCTCTATATTATCAAATTCTTACTTTTTTCGCGCGGATTTATTTGGGAAATCCGGGTCTATAATTCCCGAGTATCTTTACGAAAGTCTGCTGGCGACTTATGCCATAACCAGCCGGTACATGCCCCACCTACCACAAACGCCCAGCTTAAGGTAATTGCTCTGTCTATTATGGCGGCAGTGACGCCCGCCTCCAGCGGCACACCTAATACAACAGCTCCAGCGCCGAGTACCGCCTCGCGAATACCCAATGCTCCGGGTGTGATGTTGATAAACATCAGAATAAACCCCAGAGCACCAAGCACGAGAAAGCCTGCAGGATGAACTTTTACATTCATACTGTGATAAATAACCGCAAGCCTGATAGATGTGAGAACAAAATTGAAAAGAAGAAAAAATCCTACCACAAATAATGATTTCGTGTCCTGCGAAACTGCCTTTCGACCAATAAGAAAATCCCTTAAAACAATTGCGAGCCTCGATGTGCCTTTGGGAACAGGCAACGGCACAAGTATCAGTAAGATAGAGGCGACAAGACATATAAGAAAAACGGCCGTTAAGAGTTGCTTTTGTACATCAGCAAGTCCGTAAACAAAAATCATAGCAATTATTCCGGTAAGCGATGCGACAGCAGACAGCAAAAGTGTCAGGTAAACCGAAAAGGTACCGAACTGTGAGTATTTAAGACCATAATGTCTTTTCAGATAGTTCGCCATAAAAAGTGTGCCGAATTTCATCGGTACATAATTCAACAGCAAACAGGCATTCTGCAGCAGAACCATATCGAGGAATAAAGCCCTTATCCCCATCGGCTTGAGAATCGCCCTGACCACCACAGCACTATTCAGTATACCAATAAAAGATACAAAATATATGACCGCCAGTTCAAAACCGTTAAGCTTTAATAATGCCCTGACATCCTGCCAGTGTTTGGCAAGATACCACAATAAAAAGACGATAATTACCAGTCCGAGGAAATTTTTAAGCCATTTAAACACTTCCAGAACATTTCCTTATTCTGTAAATAAACGAAGTCGCAAGAAAAGTTAAACTGCTCGGGAACATTAAATAATTGCCTTTTCTTATGCCGTGCAGCGTGTACGGCAAAATAGCATAAGTGCCAAGCCTCTTCTCAACCTTAAAACCGCAAAAATCAAGAAGTCTGCAGATATTCTGAAAAGTAAAAGACATTATATGCCCTTCGGTATCAGGAAAATCGAGCAGCTCAGCCAGAATACAAAGCCACTCATACGGGTTCGGCACAGATAATAAAAGCACACCATCGTTCTTGAGAACTCTATTGAACTGATTAAGCAAAAAAGTCGGATTTTCAACATGCTCCAGCACCTCAAGACAAAAAATATAATCGAACTGGCAATTCTCAAATGGGAGTCCCTTCATTATATCGCAAGTCTGAAAAGTACCTCTTTTATGCTTTACACTTTCGATGACCTTTTCTGAAATATCAAGGCCGTAATAATCACAATTAATGCCCTTTTCCACCAGAAAATCACAAAGAAAGGCGTGTTTGCAGCCGACGTCAAGAATCTTCGCGCCATTCTTTATATCTACCAACTTTAATGCTCGACAGTATCTGGTAAAGCCCTGTCTGTCAAACTCCGTATAAGATTCGGCACGTCTTTCGTAAAATTGTTTTTTATCCATTTTTTCTCTTACGAAATTATTGCGTCAACCTCCTTCAGAAGCTTCCCTGCCCTTATTTTAATATCAAACTGCATAGCCCTTTCTGCACTCTTTTCATTGTAATCAGGCCACGAATCAAGCACTTCTTTTGTTTTCGCTGCGATACCCTTGTAATCATTAATATCAACAACTACGCCGTTATCGCCCATTACCTCGGCCAGCGCCGGATTATCGCTCACAATCGGAGTACTGCCCATCGACATAGCCTCAACAACAGCAAGTCCAAAAGATTCATGGTAAGACAATTGCATATAAACCTTGCTTTGGGCAAATAAGTTGTATAATTCCTCATCGTTTAAGAAATTGTAAAATGTAACATTCGGCGGCGAGTTTTCTCTTAATTTGTCTATTGTATTATCCATCTGCTGTCCGACCAATATAAAAGGAATCTTCGGCAAACGTTTAGCTGTTTCTATAAATCTGAAATGACCTTTTCTTGACGAACTGCTTTTGTTTACAATTCCCACCGTCAAAACCTGCTTTTTCTTTTTGAATTGTTCGGCTTTTGGTTTTAATTCTACACCGCAGTATAACATTACGCACTTTTTGGGTTTTGCAACGGCTAAAGTTTCGTGGTAATTGGCATTGGTTATGGGCAGAGCCAAATCACAATTATTCAATACATATTTTACATACCACCTGTGAAAAGGGGAATTTGCCAAGCCATATTTAAATTCCGGAACGTTGGCAACATCGAATCCGCCGGGGACAATAATGCTTTTTTTCTTTAATAATTTAGCGAAGAATACGCTGAAAAAAGACCATAAACCCGCAAACCAGCAAAAAACCAGGTCATTCTTTCGCATCTCTGCAAAGAGACAAAAAATGCTTAAAGGCGTGAATTTAAATCCGAAATTTGTTACTGTATGTTCCTGACTTAAAATTTTATAATCAAGCTCACGAAACCTGACTTTAGCCGGCCTGGATACAAATAAAATCTTCGCCATAACAAAAAAAAATAAAATATCCTAAATCTAATAATTCTCAGGAATTGTATAATACAGCAGACTCAGAAAGTCCAGATAAATTTCAGCGTCAACTGAAAAAGGTTTTCAGCCACAATTCAACATTAACCCACTTCCATATCTCCTTGCCGCAATTTTTTTTATTACTGATGTGCGACAAAAACATCCCTTCAATTTTTTGCCACTTCCAGTAAGGCCGTTCCTTGAAACTGTCAGAATAGATAATCTCTTTGCAGAAGGCTGCAATTTTCTCCTTCCTGAAAAACTCATCGACAGGCGTGCCGAAACCTATTTTGTCCGTTCTGCCGCTTATCATTTCCGGCAGAATATCCTTTACCGCCTCTTTGAAAACAATCTTTGTCTTGCCGTTTTGAAGCTTTTGTTCAGGAGCCAGCGACAAAGCCGTTTCAACCAGATGCAAATCCAGAAAAGGCACCCTGCTTTCTATACTCCATCTCATCGAACTCTTGTCCTCCCATTGCAATAAATGCGGAATTGCAGTCGAAAACAAAGTCAATCGCAGGATCTCGTCCAAAGACATCCCTTGCCATCGCGGGTCTGAGTTTTTGCCGCAAACTTCTTCAAGAAAGTTATGATTTATCCATTTGTTAACCACCGTTTTCCAGAGACAGTTTTTAAGCCAGTTCGGCATAAGCATAAAGGCAAACAAACCAAACGGCATAAACTCTTTGAAATTGCGCAAATATAAAAACATTTCTCTGCCGAAATTTAAAATTTTCCCCCGCTTCAACAGGTCAAAAAATCTATAGCTGAAGTAATAAATGTATCCTGCAAAAATCTCATCTCCGCCCTGTCCATCGAGAAGAACCTTCGCCCCCTGCTGGTGCGCAAGTTTCATTACGCGATATTGAGCATAAGGGCTTAAACCCAGAACCGGCTCTTCCAGGGCTTTGACAAAATCCGGAAACTCGTTCAGAAAATCATCTTCGCTTAGCTGTGTGAAAAATTGTTTTGTCTTTGTTCGCTTCCCAACCTCTCTAATATATTTGCTTTCGTCAATAGCATTGCCGGGGGCAATAAAGGAAAACGTGTAGAACGCATAAGGAAGAAATTTGTCAAGTGTACAGACTATCGAGCTCGAATCAATTCCGCCGGACAGGCAGCTCCCTATAGGCACATCTGCAACAGTTTGTGATTCGACGCTCTCAACGAAAGACCGGCGAACTTGCTCAACAGTAACATTTTCCAGAGGCCTCGGGACATACCACTTCTCGATGAAATAATTTTTTGTTTTCAAATCGCATTTTAAAAAGTTCCCCGGCTCAAGCGAATAGACATTTTTAAAAAAGGTGTTTTTATCACAGTGTTCAAGATTGTACGCCAAAAACTGCATTATCGCATTTTCGCTGGGAGCAGTCTGGATATCATGAGCAAGAATTGCAGAAATCATCGACGAGAAAATTAATTGCCCGTTATGCAAACAGTAATAAAGAGGCTTGATTCCGAAGCGGTCTCTGCTGAGAATCAGCTCCTTTTCCCCCTTGTCATATATGCAAAACGCCCACATACCGTTGAATTTGTCGAAACTGTCTGTGCCCCATTGCTCGTATGAATGTAATATGACTTCGGTATCTGTCCTGCTTTTGAACTTATGGCCGAGATGTTCAAGCTCATCTCTGATTTGGCGAAAGTTATACACTTCGCCGTTATATATAATCCACATCGTTTCGTTTTCATTGCACATCGGCTGATGGCCGGCTGGCGAAAGGTCTATAATGGACAATCTTCGATGTCCCAGCGAAACATTATTATCTACAAAAACTCCTTCATCGTCCGGCCCCCTGTTGCAGGTCGTCTTATTCATAGCCCTGATGAGCGTTTCATCAAGCCATGTAAAACCGTTTATTCCACACATATACTAATCTTCAAGGTTTACTTTGTTAATTGGCCGGAATTTTGGATAAACTATAAAGTTCGAACACAAATCCATCCGATACTTTTTTTAATAATTTCATATTACAAAATTGCTGCAGTTCGTTTATATCGTATAAATTCTTACGTGTATTAGGCAAATACCAGATAAGATACGCTTTCTCGTTCTTCTCCAGGGCGTTCTTAAAAGATATTATGGATTCCTCGCTTTTTTTGCGCGACATTTCATAAGTTCCGCCGTCGGCCAAATATTTGCAAGGAGTAAGCTCTGATTCGTAATAAGTCCAGATGTAGAGAGAACACAGCGTATTGGAATACAATTTCCCTTCGAGTTTGTTTTTTTTAAGCCAGGCGAATAGCTCGGATTCCCGGTAAGACTTCTCGTTGTAACCTTCAAAACCATTGTAATACGCATTATATGCCTGTGCGGTCGCAATATTTATTTCAGACGCCAGCCATACTCCCGCAAAAATGGCCAGAACGCTGAGCACTGTTAATTTTGCCGACATTTTTGTTAAGTCTTTTCTGCTGGATATTACATTCCGCAGAGCTATATATATAAAATATAAGAAAATAGATAATAATGGAACAAATAGCATGCTTAAATATCGATCGCCCAGGGGGCTCAAAACCGTTTTTGTTACCGATGATATTATCATAAAACCATAGATGTATATAAACAGAAGCGGACCTGTTATAGGCAAATCAAAAGGATTTATTTTATAAGCAAAGAATTTATAAGCGATGAAAATAGCTAAACTTAAAAGGACAAGTATAAGGAAAGTGAAAACTACCCATCCCGACATTATTTGAGCAAGTGATGTTGGTAAAAACCACAAACTAATTATTTTGCCTGCCAATTTCAGATTGTAAGATAGTGTCAGCACTCCTTCCATTCTTTCGCCTGTAAGTGTTTTTGACAAAAGATAGTTTCTTATTACCCATATCGCCAAAGGAACGTTGACAAAAAAACCCCATAAACCCGCCTTTATAATTCTCACCAGATATGTTCCTTTAAATTTGAAGAAAATATACAGGCATCCTATCGGCATAAGAGTGAAACCGGAATAACGTGTTAAGCTGAAGGCAATTGTGACTATTCCAAGTAGGATAATTCTGTAATCCATCGTTTCTCTGCAATAAGATAAAATCAGCATAAAAAGGCATATTTCCACAACAAACAAAGGTTCGCTCCAGCCGTGGGTTAAAATATGAAACAACGGTTTCGAGAAGATAACCATCGCCGCATTGAGCAGTGACAGGGTCAGGGAGTCGGTGTTTTTTAAAATCCATACCGATGACAAAAATATTATAACGATAAAAGATAATACATTTATTAATCTTAGTATGTTCGGATAGTCAATCGGAAAAATCCTAAAACAGGCGACAAGCATTGATAAAAGTGGAGGCCATGCAACAAAAGGGCCTCCGGAAACATCCCGAAACCCCTTCCCGGCAATAAGGCTTCTGGCAGATGCAATATATTGAGCTGAATCCGGCGACATCCCGACGCCATTTACACCCGTAAAAATAAACAAGAGCAGTCCTCCCAGCAGGGCCGCCAGAGAGATGTACAATATGTGGTTTTTCTTCAATTTGTTTTCAGTTGTGTTAATCATGTTTATTTCTTTTCCAGAAGATTGTTAATTCCTTATACTATCTCGACATAAAAAAGCACTCAATACATATTATCTCCGGAATCATTGTCTTCTATGGTAAACTGCCATTCTTTATAGCTTTGCCCAGGTATGGATTTTATTTGCTCAGACAAATATAGCCACTCACATTATAGGCGGCCACAATTATTGAAATTTTAGAAAACATTGCCTCTCTTTGTAAAAATATCTTATATCTTAGTAACAATATCCCGAATAAAGCCACATCTACTGAACAAAACAAAAATCTTTTTCCTAATTAGGAACATTGCGATTACGAAATATGTTTTTCACGACATACTTTGGTCGTTGTTTAACTTCTTCAAATATTCGACCAATATATTGGCCTAACACACTTATGCCAAGTAATTGAATTGCGCCTATAAACAACACCACTACCAATATAGTAGTTACACCACGCGGCGCACCAGGATATACCAATCTTAAAATAATTTGTATAATGATTCCGAGTAAGGCAAAACAAAATGTAATTAAGGAAAAAATTGTCATTAATTCAAGGGGAACGTACGAAAAAGAAAAAATTCCTTTTGTGGCCCAGTTAAAATTCTTTAATAGATTATTTGTTGTGTGGCCAAACATTCTTTCCGGCCTTACATAAGGTACGCCTGTCTGCTTAAAACCTGTCCAGGCCCTAAGCCCTCGCAAGAATCTGTCTCTTTCTGAAAAAGATTTCATAACCTCAACGACTTTTCTGTCCATTAATGAAAAATCACCGGCATGTAAGGGAACTTTTATATATGAAAGTTTATGAAAAATAAAATAAAAAGCTTTATACGCTATTTGCATCAAGATAGGTGCTTCTCTTTTTGCACGCACCCCATAAACAACATCAAAACCCTGTATCCACTTCTCGTAAAACTTTTCTATAATCTCCGGAGGATCTTGTAAATCTCCGTCCAGCAAAACAACAGCATCACCGGTAGCTATCTCCATACCACTCGTAAAAGCCATTTGGGAGTTAAAATTCCGTGAATGGTTAATCGCAATAACATGAGTGTCTTTCTGAACCATATCAAACAATAAATTCTCAGTATTATCAGGGCTTCCATCGTTTACAAAAATGATCTCATAATCAACATTAATCTTTTTAAAAATATCAGTTAATCTCTTGTACATATAGGGGATAGCCTGCTCATCATTGTAACATGCTATAACTGCTGAAATTTTTTTCATCTTTCTCCCCTCTAATTATTTCTTAAGGTTTAAATAATATGGGGCATTATTCTTTATCATTTCATCCATCAATCCCTGTATATCTTCATTTGCTTCTGGCCATCTGGAGTTTATATTGGAAAATATTTTCATTACCTCTCTATCTTCTTCGGCCCAATGAGAAAATCCATCATGAGCATACTCCTGGTTTCTACCGGAACCAATTAGTTTTACCGGAATTTTTTCACGATTAATATAGTTCCTGATGCTCTCAAAGGGTCTATACAACAAAAACGGTGTAATTGAGTAAACAAAAGGTATTTTCCCTTCCAACGCCAAACCTATCCCCACGCCTACCATTACCTGTTCTGCAGAGCCTACATTTATAAATCGATTATTATAGTCCCGCCTGATCTCATCCCACATTTTATATCCCAAATCTCCCGTAACAACCCAAATATCTTTATTTTCCGCCATTTTAGCGTGCAGAATATCAACAAAACACCTCCTCATTTTTACAACTGCAAAGTTATTACTCATTCTAAAATCCCCATTGCCATCTTATAATCATTCTCATTCATCACATAATAATGAGCATCTTGGCCTTTTAGAAAAGGGAATTGTTCAACAAAGGTCTTTGCAAAAATAACTGAGGGATACTTTTTGTTTGCAGCTTTCTCTATTGCTGCTGATATTTTATCTGTATTAAGACCATCAATTTTTATCACATTAAAACCGAAACCTTTGATCCGATTTAAAAGCATCGGCAGCGATATGGGGTCATACGCCCCCCATCCATTTGCATTGACAATTGTAATCAGATTACTTACATTATTTTCATATATAACCCTGAGAGACTCCCAAATACTGCCTTCTGCACATTCACCGTCAGATACAATGCAAAAAACTCGTTTTTTTCTGTCTGCCAACGCCATTCCCAACGCAATTGGCAAACCCTGCCCCAAGCTGCCAGTTGAGACATCTATTCCAAAATCAATATTTCTATCGGGATGGATATGCAGCTCTTTTATGACAGATGAATCAATAATATTATTCTTCTCTAAAATCACATATAAGGCGATAGCCGCATGACCGCCAGATAACACAAAACGCTCTTCTTTGCTTTTGACCTGATAAACAGCGTCTATTATATCTACGGAACTTAAGCATGAGCCAATATGAGAAAGTTTTGATTGATAACTTAGCTCAATAATTCTTCTTCTTGTTTCTCTCTGTTCAGCGGTAAAGTCTAATATATTCATTTGCAGTTATTAGTTGATTTTTTGTGCTCCTATCTGGCAAGATTTTTTTCACAATAAACTGTATAACCCAATGGATCATTAACAGAACCAATTTTTAGAAAAAGCAATAGGTGTCCTATCAATGTAAAAAATGCCCAAGGAATCACAAAAAGGAGACCAAAAATAGCCCTATTTATCATCCTGAGCACTGAATTGCGAGTAGGACACATTATAGTTCTTATAAGAAGTACGTTAATTTTTGCAATAATAACTACCATATCGCTGCCCTTTGGGTTTACTATAACATTGATAAATCCAGCGGAAGTAAGTAATTTCTGTATCGAAGATGGAGTCAGGCGCCAATAATCATAAGGGATATAATGGTAGCGCGCTGCAAATGGTATAGTAAAAAACATCTTCCCTTTCTTTGATAGCACTCGATAGCATTCCGACAAAAACCCGTTAAGATCATAAATATGTTCTAACACTTCTGTGTGGAACAAATAATCAAACGATTCATCTGGCAAAGGAAAAACATCTCCATTATAATAGATAGTATCATTACTGTTATAATGAAAAGAACTATGCGCTCCTTCCCAATCAATCCCACAGTATCTAACATCTTCAGGAACCAAATGCCTATAAGGTTTTAGCCCACACCCTACTTCTAAAACACTATTATCGGTATTTCTTAAAAATTCCTTAACATCCTTATAAACCACAGAAACCCAAAAATCACATAAAAGTCTCAAATAAAAAAGCAAAGAATTTTTAAAACCAACGGGTGCCACATGCGGCAAGGGCTGCCATGTCTCCTTTACTGAATTAACCGCTCTATTTTTATCCAAATCAATCCAGCCCTATCGGCGTAACATATTCATTTGTGATTATTAATTGGCTTTCTTGCCATAATACATAAATTACCTAATGCTAACCTTAACCGTAGTTTTAATAATGAGTTCAATAGCTTACTCCTGGAATTTAGCAATTTTTGCTTAGTTTTTCTAGGTAACAATGGCATAAGCCAAAGAAGATATTTGAGAGAAATTATACTCTCCGGCGAATATACTTCTATGGGGCTAAAACCACATTTACAGAATAACTTGCGTATTGTTTCCTTGCTATATAGGTGTGTGTGTTCAATATCAATAATTGGGCTTTTTTCTCCCAATATTATTGCCGATAAACTTCCTACATCATGATTAAGAGATAGAGTAAAACCGCCCGGAACAAGTAAATTATAGCAGATATTTAAAAATTGCACAGGGTCGTATATGTGGTCAAGAGTCTGAAAAAAGAAAATAAAGTTGAAGGACCCATTTTTATAAATACCATTCTTCAGAAAATCTACTGTAATTTTATCCCTGATTTTTTCATCTGCCTTAGCAACAGCATCCGAACTGGGTTCAATCCCGTATAAATTGCCATAGCCTCTGTCTAATAATGCCTTGAGCACGAACCCGTTTCCACAACCAACCTCAAGTATTCTCGCATCTTTAGTAAGCATAGATAAAACCTTATCTATAACTCTTAAATACGAGGCGGTTAAATTATCAATTTGCTCAGTATAATTCAGTTTACTGCTTTTATACAAACTCTCGACAACCGAACTATCATAAACAGGGCTCGACCTCACAAGATTATCATTCTTACATCTAACAATTTGGTAATGTATTACATCTGGTAACCTTCTCGCAGAAAAAACTTCAGAAGTAAAATCAGAATAACTAAAATTACTCTTATAAACAACAGTGTAATTTCCCATTGAACCACAAATTGGACACCTTGTTTCTATCAATTTCATATCCTTATCAAGGTATCAAGAGTAAAAATGCAAATTATTCTTGAACCACTTCCAAGTAAATAACAATCCCTGCGCCAGGTTGACTTTAGGACTCCATTTCAATAGTTTAGCTGTTTTAGAGGTGTCTGCAACCCAATAATCGGTATCCCAAATCCTATCTTTCATCCCCTTCCATTTGAAGATAGTTTTCTCCCCTGTTGCTTCAACAGCCAACTCAACAACTTCTTCGATAGTTTTCTGGATACCAGTGCCAATGTTGAATACTTCACCTCCGTATTTTTTAAGTTCATTTACCAACAAATAAGCGTCAACCACATCATCCACATAAATCCAATCTCTGGCGATACTTGGAGAAACTAAACTCATCTTTTTATGAAAATATAGAGATTTTAATAGCGTTGGAATAAATCTATCCCCATCTTCATATGAACCATAAACAGAAAACAGCCTAAGAGTCACTACAGGCTTCTTGGTTTTTTTTGCAAAATATGAACAAAGTAAGGTTTGTGAACTTTTTGTAACGGCATAATAACTGGCTGGTTCAAGAAAATCATTCTCTTTCATAGGAGACATCTTAAATCCATATTCTGATGAACTCCCCGTATTCACAAACAACTCATAATCAATATTAGCTGTAGCATTTAATAGATTCCAAGTTCCGTTTATATTAGTTTTTATACATAAATCTGCATTGCTTTGAGAAGGATACGCCCCATAAGTCGCAAGGTGGTAGATGATGTCCGGCCTAATCTTGTTAATCAACTTAGATAGTTTATCTAAATTGGATAAATTGTTAAAATGAACATTTGTTTTGCCCAGAATATCTTTTATTCGCCATAACTTAGCTCCTCTTCTCAAGATAATATGCACTCTTTCATTCTTAGTGATTAATTCCCTCAGAAGACAAGAACCTATAAAACCAGTCGCCCCGGTAATCAAGTAAACTCTTTTATTAGCCATTAACCTTCCCTCCTTTCGTGAACGGATTATTGGGATATCAATGTTTTTTTCATATTCAAAAGTACTCAAAGAGTTTCCTTAGAACCCTTTGTCTTTTCGGCCTGTCACGGCATAACATCCTGTATGAATGCCATCATTTGAGAAATCTATGTTCGATTGTTTCAACGACATATTGAGTAACATCTATTTTTTCGCCTAAAAATTTCTGCCTGGCAATACCGCACTTTTCTTTAATATTCTTGTCGCTTAAAAAATCGATACATATTTTTAAAGCTTCATCGGTATCGGTTGTTTGTTTTACCAGACCGTATCTTTCGTGCATATCGATATAACCGAGGCGGAGCGTATTGACATAAACGGCCGGCACACCGAGTATCGCAGATTCGCTTGCCATTGTCGCGCCCTCGCCTACATACAACGAAGCAAAGGCCATTATGTGGTGAACCAAATGCGGCGGCACATTCAGCCGGTAAGGCTGGAGTTCTGTTGGTAATTGCGATTCCGAGCTGATATAAGGCCGAGCGTATCTTGAGATTTCTTCAATAAAATTCAGCTTCTGCCTCCTCACTACCCCATGCTGACCAATGTCATGCGAAGCTTTCCACGAAACGAACCGAATTATGCAGTATCTTTCTGAAATGTCTATACCGAGCTTTTTGGCGACCTCTCTGTCAGGTGTGAAACGTTTGGGGTGCAGGTATGCCAACTCGTGGCAGCCTTCATATCTGATTTGTTTCTTGCCCAAATCCGATGTAAAACAGCTCGGCGTCAGAATTTTCGTTGCGAACGGCTTATATAATGCAATCTGACCGGTTGCATGTTCGGTATCGTCGAGAATGAGCGTCTTTTTTCTGCACATAAACCCGGCATGAGCTATCCTGCAAGACGCTACTCCGGTCAAAATGTCTGGCTGATGCTGAAGCACCACTTTGACCATTCGGCAGTCTAATATCGGAAAATTGACTAACTTCTTCGCAAGGCTGTCTCCGTATGTCCCCATTTTGATGTAATCGAACCCGTATGCATCGAGCAGTTTATAAGATAAGTCCTTTTGGCTGGCGGTTATAATCACATTGTGTCCACGTTTTCGAAGCTCCGCTATGACATACTTAAACAGATGAACATGGGCAGGATGGTTAATATCAACAAGTATTTTCATTATTAAAAATCAAAAAATGTTTTATATCTTCTTTCTCAGGATAGTTAATTAATACTGCTCTTCTTGAGCCATGAAATACAAACATACTTCCGGCAGCAACAGCAGAGGCATGTCCATTAACAATTGCCTCTTTAAAATCATTGAGTGAACCAGCTCCGCCAAGGGCTACTACTGGGATTTGTACAGATTCTGAAATTTCTCTAATTAAATCGATATCGTAACCAGCCATTGTACCTTCTTTGTCAATAGAATTAATTATAATTTCTCCGGCACCTAATTGTTCCATTTTTTTTGCGTGTTCAACTGGATCAAGTTGTGTATTTCTCTTACCACTGTTAATATACACCTTATTTTTCTTCCAGATATCTTTTTTTACATCAATAGATATAATAATACTTTGATTCCCAAAATTATCCGATGCTTCTCTAATTAAATTTGGATTTGTAACTGATGAAGTATTAATAATAACTTTTTCAGCACCCGTTTTTAATATTTGCTTTATTTCATCTAAATTCTTAATCCCCCCCCCTACAGCAAATGGCATAAATGCCTCCTCAGCAATTTTTTCAACCAAGTCAAGCGGCAAAAGCCTATTCTCATTAGTTGCGGTAATATCTAAAAAGACTAACTCGTCTGCCTCCAGGTCATTAAAAATTTTTATTGCATTCATAGGATCCCCTATATAAGTAGGATTTTTAAACTTGACCGTTTTAACTAATCCTTTATTCTTCAATAATAAACAGGGAATCACCCGTGGACGGAACATAAAATAAAATCTCTAAAAGATTATAAATCTATATTTTTTCAGCAAAGTTTACTAAAATCTTAAGGCCATTTTTATGGCTTTTTTCAGGATGAAATTGCGTACCGTAAATATTATCCTTTTGTATAGATGATATAAACCTAATATTATATTCTGTTGTAGAACATATATCATCTTTTTTATCCGTGCAAACGTGAAAAGAATGAACAAAATAAAATAAAGCATCTTTTTCTAAACCGTCATATAAAATACAGTCCTTTTCTGGTCTTATATTATTCCAGCCCATGTGAGGTATTTTGTAAATGGAATTGAATTTGTTAAAATTGAATTTTATTGTTCTGGCATCTAACCATCCAAGGCCTTCGCAATCTCCTTCTTCGCTATGTTTTGTAAACAATTGCATGCCAAGGCATATACCTAAAATCGGAGTTTTTTGTAAAATAACTCTTTCATTCAAAATATTAATAAGGTTCAACTTTTTCAACTTATCCATTCCGTTCCTGAAATGCCCAACACCAGGCAGTATTAATTTACTGGCATTCTTTATATCCTCTATTTTTGACGAAATCATGGCATCAGCATTAATTCTTTTAAATGCTTTTAATACAGATCGAAGATTTCCCATTTCATAGTCAATAATAACTATCATCTTACTTATTTTCTAAATATTTAAGATAAAGCAATTTAGGAATTAAACCCAGTTTGACGAAAAGGTTAATAGGTATTCTTAAAAATTTAATGATTTTATAATAATTAGGATAATCATTAAAACTTTTAACAGGCAGGTTCATAATATTATTGAATTCTTCTTTTGTGAGGCCCAGTTTACTGATGGTATAATCTATAATCTCCTTTTTAACGTGATGTGGATTTCGCTCTATCTCTTTAATTGCGGTTGCCTTATCTATTATACCCTCTCTTATCATCGCCGAATAATCAACTATTCTTTTATCAATATTGAATTTTCTTGGTAGCAAGTATGACTGGTAGAATTTAGTATAAACAGATTCATGATGATGGCCCCCATAATCCTGCCACCCTAACTCTTTTCCCAAGAAAGGTTTTACTTTTGCTTTTTCATATTTAAAATAATTAAGGATTGGTATTACTTTAATACCAAGGATAATATTATAATATAAAATATCTATTATTTTAAAATTAGGAAATGTCTTCAATTTTATACTTCCAAACTTTTTATGGACATAGTTAATATATTTACCATCCATATAAGTCCACCCAATGGGCATTAGACCTTCAGCCCTGAATGAGTGTCCATTAAAAACATACTTAACACCTTCTTTTGCAGCTGTTTTTACTAATATTGAATGAATCCCAACATCTGTAGGAATTTCAGCATCAGGAGTTGAAGCTTTTAAAAACGATATTTGTAAATCTTTAAACTCTTCCCATTCGACCACGTATGTATAAAGATCAACATTCAGCCTGGAACAGGCATTTTTGATATTCCTTACTGCGATATCCGAATCCCATCCATTATCAAAATGTATAGCTAAAGGACGCATTCCAAGTTTTACTAACTGGTATAATGTATAAGTACTATCTGTTCCACCACTTACACCAATTATACAATCATATTTTTTCCTTTCACCTTTTCTTCTTACTTTTTTAATTAAATTTTTAAGATTCTCCTGGCCCTTATTGTTTAGCGGGTATATTTTTTTCAGTTCATCATGTATCTTGCAATACTGGCATACTCCATTTTCGTCAAAAACAATGCCTGGTATCCTGTCGTCTAAAATGCACCTTGAACAAACTTTATTCATATCAGATTTCTGCAAAATTTACTTATATAGCCTTTCATTATCCTGAATATCCATTGACCTTACCCCAAAAACTGTGCCACTTGCAATTAGAGATAGCAGTAAATCCGGTTTGTGTATCGGAAACATGCCAATAACCTGAAGCCATCTTTGTAAGCAGCTAAGGTAAAATCTCTCATTTCAAATCTTTATTGCTTTCCATATCGAACCACATCGCAAAGAGCGTAAACTGCACAGCCGAGATAAAGCAGAACATCGCTGCCAGAGCATTTATCGGCGGGATATGTCCGGAAATAAACCACTTGTAAAAAAGACGTACAAATAAAACCACTGTAGTTATATCAAATATAAACCCGAATACGTAAAAGAACACCAGCGGATGAAAATCCCTGATAATGTACTTCTCCTTGATTCTGTACAGAAAACACTTAAACAGCAGCCACGAAAGCTTTGGCACGATTTTATGAATTTTTATGCCGCTTTTTTCGCCGATGTTATAAACCGGCTTTATCGGCACATCACGGACCCTCAGATTGTAGACATTGAGTTTTACCAGCATATCATTTGGCATCCCGTAGTCTTTATATATCTTGTCCAAATCTAACATCTTTAGCGCACGCAAATTAATCACCGTGTACCCTGTCTGGGAATCCGCCACGTGCCAGTAGCCGGATGCAATCTTGGTAAGCAAAGACGTATAGGAGTTACCTAAGTACCGCACCTTCGGTATGATTTGCCAGGCATTGCCGGTGAAAAGCCGATTCCCCTTGGCGTAATCGACTTGACCTGTTACTACAGGCTCCAAAAGATTTAGCAGGTCATCTGGGTCCATTTGAGCATCACCAGCCATAACAGCGGTAGCAGATATCTGATTATCACGCGCCCATTTGTAACCGCTTACGATGGCGCCTCCGACACCCTGGTTTTCTTCGTGTTGAATCAGAACAATCCGACCCTCCGACTCATCAGCTGCCTTGCGAACTATTTCCGCCGTCTTGTCCGTACTTTTATCATCCACCACCACTATTTTGTCAACATAATCCGGCATAGTTTCAAGAACTCTGCCGATAAGCTTTTCTTCGTTATATGCCGGAACAACCACACAAACCGTATGCTCTTTATACATTACAGCCTCCCTATGACGTCCGCTTAGCAGAGCTGTTTAAGAATTCAGCCCATGACACGGCGCTCTTGAGAAAAAAACTAACGCATCGGAAACTTGTCGCATAATTCAGCTACTTTGGCTCTTATCCGTCCTCTAAATGAATTGTCTATTTTGTATTCGGTTTCACTTATTATCTCTACGCGTTTTAGCACCGCGTCTATCAGCTCTGCTATACTCTGCATTTGTTTGCCCCCCATTCCATTTCTCGTAACTATAGGCGTGCCTAATCTGATGCCGCTGGTAATCGTAGGCGGCTTCTCGTCGTAAGGCAGCCGCATTCTATCAACGATTATACCGCACTCTTCAAGACACTTTTGTGCTGTCACACCCGTCAAACCCTCTCGCAAATTCCCTGCGTTTATCAGAATCATGTGATTATCTGTCCCTTTTGTGAGAACGTCAAGCCCCAAATCAAGTAAATCGCCTGCGAGTCTTTTTGCATTTTCTATGATTCTGAATTGTCTGGTCCTGTATTCGTCGGCAAGCATTTCTTTGAAGAAAACCGCTTTAGCTGCTATGTGGTTCAAATACGGTGTCCCCTGCACACCCGGAAATGTTGCATCCTCAATTTGTTTCCACAGAGGCATATCTTTTCCCTGCACTTTTATCTTTTTTTCGCAGTCCCCCCCCATCAGTATAAGGCCGCCTCTGGGACCTCCCGGCTTATATGTGCTCGTTGTTGTAAAATGCGCATAGTCCACCGATGACGGATGAGCACCGGCCGCCACCAATCCCGATATGTGTGAGATATCCGCCAGAAGATATGCTCCCACTTCGTCCGCAATCTCTCTGAACTTCTCGAAATCTATCGCCCTGACGTAGGCAGAGGCACCGCATATAATCAGTTTGGGTTTTACTTTGACTGCCTTATCCCTGATAGCGTCATAATCTAAAAGAAAAGTTCTCTTATCGACGTAGTAATTCTCTACGTCAAAAAACTTACCGGTGAGGGAAAGCGCATCTCCGTGCGAATAATGTCCCCCCTGCTCCGACCCGAGACTCAATATCTTATCGCCCACTTCCAGCACTGTGGTAATGACAATTTGGTTGGCACCCGTGCCGGAATGAGGCTGAACATTCGCATATCGCGCACCGAATGCCTCTTTGGCTCTGACAACTGCCAGTCTCTCCACATCGTCAATAACTTCGCAGCCTCCGTGAAGTCTGGCCCCAGGAAAACCCTCAGCCGTCTTGTTCTGAACAACCGAACCAAGCGCCGCTAAAACCGCCCGCGAGCATTGATTCTCTGCAGCGAGAAGCTCTATGCTGTTTTGCAGTCTTTTATACTCTGCTGTTATTAGCTCATAAACTTGAGCGTCCGATTCTCTCAGAGCACCAAATTGCCCTTCATGATATTCTTCAAAGCTTGTCATTCCACACTCGCCAATAACTTATCCAAAAAAACTCCTGACAATATCGTTAAACGTCACGTAAAGAATAAGTGCAATCACAAGCACCCAGCCGACAGAAGCAATTTTCTCCTGGGCACGCACACCAACTGGCGAACCTTTGATTTTCTCAATCAGCAAAAATACAATAAACCCTCCGTCAAAAGGCAGCAGAGGCAAAATATTAAACACCGCAATAGAAGCGCTTATCAAACCAAGAAAGTAGAGGTAGTCTATCAACGGCCGTTCAGCAACAATTTTGTAACTAAAGGTAAGAATGCCGACAGGCCCCATAAGACCTTTCGGGCTGAAAAGCCCCGTTACCAGACCCTTTAATGTTATGTACGCTTGAGCGATAAACATAACGGTCTTTCTGTATCCCATCCCGATTGCATCAACCGGACTGCCGGCTTTGTAAAGTCTCTCTAAAGGTTTAAATGGAATAAAGTCGGCAAAAACCGATTTGACAGCCGCAAAATCCTCATCCGCCTTCACATCCAGCGCAACGCCGCCGGTTATTTTCTCGCCCAGACGATAATTAATCATAATACGCTTACCGGCTTTCCGTTTGATTTCACGGGCAACATCGTAAAAACTTGACACCTTGACCCTATCAATAGCGGTTATCACGGCGCCGCGGGGAATTTCCAGTTTAACCGGCCAATCTTCGGTAGCAATAGTTTTGGCGACAATCGGATGCTCAGCATCAAACGCCGGCACAAGGAAGATGCCGATTACCACCCGTCCATCTTTCTTCGAACGTTTGGGCGTAACCGTAATGGTAAGCTCCTCTTCCACACCGTTCGAATCTGCACGTAATACCCTTATCGGCAGTTCCTTATCTTCGTATTCTGTGGTAACCTCGCGAAGCTCCTTATAGGTAGGATTCTCGACCTCCCCTGCCGCAAGAATAATATCGCCGCTTCGCAACTCCTCCACAGCCTCGATACCTTTGTCTTTCTTCTCGCCGCTGAACAAAGCTTTGAGTCTTTCTTCAACCGATGGTGGTTTTTTAGAAACCGCTTCTAATCGCAAGCGCGGAACCATCGAACAAATATGCCCGGTTTCGGATTCAGACTCACCTCTTATCTCATCAGCAACCAGCTTTAGCCGAATCTTCGATTCAACCTCACTTTTGCCGCCTTTCTCGATGCGCTCAGCCTTAACCGTCACCGCCGGTGCGATAGACTCTTGAACTATTTTTTCAAACTCCCAGTAGCTCTGCACATTTCTCCCGTCAACAGATTCAATTCGGTCGCCGGGACGAAGCCCTGTCTTTTCAAGCAACTCATTAACGTCGGAAACCTCCGCGATAGTCGTACTCTGTGGTGAAACGATACCAAACTCTTTTACTTCGCCTCCCGGCTTTTGCTCAGCCGCAAGTGCATAATCTTCTACGCTGCCGTCTTTATGCCTGACCTTTAATGCAACATTTTCTCCCCTGCCCGACAAAGCCGCCTCTACCGCAATATCGTAAAAATCCAGGTCCTTGCTCCTGCCTGCTATCTCAATTATCTCATCACCCCCTGTCAGACCTGCACAAGCCGCAGGCGAATCTGCCACTACACCTCCGACTACCGCAGGCACACGATTTATACCAATCAGAAAAACAATCATAAAAACTATAAGGGCGCTGATAGCATTAAAAACCACTCCTGCTGCTATAACAGCCATACGGGCGCCGACCGGCTTATTGGCAAACGAACGCGGGTCATCGCTGTCTTTAACCAGGCCGACATCTTCTTGACCAAGCATCTTGACAAAACCGCCAAACGGAATAGCTCCGATGCGATATTCGGTTTCGCCCGCCCGGTGCGCTTTTTTGCCGACAGTAAAACTCAGCCTGCCGTCGTCTGACCCGTCTCCTTTGGGAAAAAACTGTGGCAAAATACGAATACGCCGGCCTCTCTCGGTTCTCAAAATGCCCACTAATGTAGGAGGAAAGCCGATTGAAAAAGCTTCGACCTTTATCCCGAAGAGCTTGGCAAAAAGAAAATGCCCGAATTCGTGAACTAAAACAAACGCCCCAAATCCAATTGCAACCAAAAAAAGATTACCAAAAGCGCCGATGTTTCGAGCTGCCAGATAAATAACTGTAGCAAAAACAGCTATCCACAAAATTGCATAAATATACTGTTCAAACAAACCTTTCGCTTTAGACATTAAACAACCCTTTAACTACTTGTGCTCTTGTGCCCTTATTTCCGCCTTTTTACTTTTACATTTTTACTTTCTGTCTTCTGCATTCTGTGTTTCGCATTCTTTGTTCTGTTTTCTCTCGTCCATCGTCCCTCTTCCATCATCCCTCGTCCATTATTCACCTTATGCTCCTGTGCACTTCGTATAACCTCTGTTCTCGCCCAGCCGTCCGCTTCAAGAAGCTCTTCGAGCGACACTCGCCTTTTAACATTATGTTTATTCAGACAGTCTTCGATGAGCTCGACTATACGGACAAATTTAATTCTGCCCGCCAGAAATTCCCCCACCGCCGCCTCATTCGCAGCGTTAAAAACAACCGCTGCCGTCCCGCCTGTTCGCGCAACCTCAAAACCTAATGACAGCGCACGAAACGTCTCCAGATTCGGCCTCTCAAACGTAAGCTTACCCAGCTCGTCAAGCTGCAGATGCTCTGCGATACCGGCCACACGCGCCGGGTACGTCAAAGCATACTGAATCGGAAGACACATATCCGGCCTGCCGAGCAGTGCTATCAACGAACCGTCCACAAATTCAACGAGCGAATGAACTATTGATTCTGGATGAATCAGAATTTCTATTTTGTCAACCGGCATATCAAAAAGCCAGTGCGCCTCGATGACCTCAAGCGCCTTGTTCATCATAGTCGCCGAGTCAATGGTGATTTTCGGCCCCATATCCCAGACAGGATGCGAAAGCGCCTGCTCCAGCGTTACATTTTCGATTTCCTCCGGGCTCATCTTCCTGAATGGCCCGCCTGAAGATGTTAAAATGATTTTGCTGACCTCCTCACGCGAACCAGCCTGCATAGCTTGAAAAATCGCTGAATGTTCACTGTCCACCGGCAAAATAACCCCGCCGCTCGCCTTTACAGTCTGCATAAGCAGCTCGCCTGCGATAACAAGCGGCTCTTTGTTGGCGATAGCGAGTGTCTTGCCCGCCTTTGCTGCCGAAAGAACCGCCGGCAGCCCCGCCGCTCCGACAATCGCCGTCAGAACAATATCAACATCCTCAAGTTGTGCAATCTCCGCCAGTCCCTCCGGCCCAGCTAAAACCTCAACGTCCAAATCGCTGACCAGCCCGCGAAACTGTTCTACAAAATCAGCGTTTGTAATCGCCGCAAATCTCGGCTTATAACGCCTGACTTGTTCAGCCAGTAGTTCAACGCTGCTGTGTGCGCTCAGCGCCACAATTTCATATTGTGGTTGTTCCTTATCGAGCGACGAGCCACGCCTGTCCCGAGCAGAGTCGAGGGAAGCCACGAGCGACGAATTAAGTGAGTCGATTACCCGCAGCGCATTCTTGCCTATCGAACCCGTCGAGCCTAAAATCGCAATACGTTTACCCATATCCTAAATACTATGCCCACAAACCCCTTATGTCAAGAAACGAGTTAAATGAGCCGATATGTATGATGGATGTCGTGGGCAACAATGCAGTCTATTAGTCAAAGCTTATAGGGAGTGATTATGTTGCAATATCGTTTCGTTTATACAAGAAAAGTTCAAAGAATCGTCCGTGGAACAGCATTAATTTTACTTTTAGTAACCTTTTTTGGGGCGCTGATATTTATAAGATTTGGCCCACTCTTGGTGGTAGATCGCACCAACCATTTTCTGCTGACTCGATTGCATATCCCTGCAGATGTTCTTGCGGTAGCAAGCTGGGTTATCATCGCAGTTTCACTCGTTGCTATGTTTATTATTTTGAAAAAGAAACGTTGAATGAATTAAATAGGGACAGCCACCATTTTTTGAACTTGTGTCCTTTTGTGCCTCTTTGCGGCAACAATTATAAATCTCTGTGTCCTCTGTTGCTAAAACTTCAATCAAAAGCGCAGCTACCTGCACACCAAAAACGGCTAATTTCAAAAAATTTTTACTCCTTTTCTCACATCGAGTTACGAGAATCGGCAATCGCAAATCAAGAACTTTTTTCGCATCAATCGCGCAGGTTCGCCCTAATAATAGAAGGGAGGTATTATTTCTAAACGCTATGAAAAAGAGCAAAAGTTTATTTAGTCGGCTTAATAACGAAGTCCGAAGGAATTCGGCGGACAAGGCAACGGCCTTTCACAGAAGCTCGCTTCGAGAAAAGGCCTTGCCGAAGAACGCCTCCCGGCCAAATCTCTGCGCTCTCAGCGCACTCAGCGGTGTTAATTTGGGCAACTTTTGTTTAAGTAATCAGTGTTAATCTGTGTAATCTGTGGTTAAAAATCAATCAATCAAAAATAACAAATTATGCGAAACGAACCCAATTTCCAAAAAAGTCAAATGTTTATAACATCAATAAAAACAACGAATTACAACGAAAAACAAACAATGGACTCTTGGTCAAAACAAACCCAAACAAAGCCAAATACGCTTGTCCGCCATAGCCTTGGCGACGGCGGAAGCGACGAGCGACTAACTTCACAGCGGTATCGACATCTTCTCTCTTCGCAAGTTCTTGACCCTGAATTGACGTGGCGTCACCCCTACAAGTCTCTTGAATGTTCGCGTAAAATAGCTTTGATTATTATAGCCGACCTGAAAACAAATTTCCGTGCAGTTCTGCGCCGTAGCCAGCAACAACTGCTTCGCCCGCTCTATCCGAACGCTGGTCAGGTAATCTATAAGAGTGATACCCATCTGCTCTTTGAATACATGGGCCAACCGGGAAACGCTCATGTATGAAGCTCTGGCAACATCCGCAAGGCCTATCGGCTTATCATAATTGGCGTCGATATAGTTTATTGCCGGCCTGATTTGTGTCACCTTTCTCGCATCTTGCGATGAATACACCAGCTCAATAAACTCATTCAGCGCAGTGCTAATCCACGCGCACAAATCGCCCTGGTCGTTGATTTGCATCACTTTATTTACAAACGTCAGGTTCTTCCTGAGCATAACATCAATATCCACTCCGCCTTCTACAGCCGAGCGGCTCAGGATACTTAACAGTTCCAGCAGCCTCGCTTTAAGAACACCGAGGTCGCCGGGGTTATGAAACAATATCGTCCCCAGTATGGAATTCAGAATCTCCTTGGCGCCCGTCCTGTCGCCGATTTTCACCTTCCCTATCAGCTCACGTTCGCTTTCCAGCGGATATTCCCACTCGGTTCCTAATTTCTTCCTCTCCTGGATAAACTCGCCTATCTGCGACTGCTGCTCCGACCGCTGTTGCCGCCATCGTACTACACGCGGGTCGAATCCTCCAATCTCGTAAAGCAAATCAAACAAAAACTCCGCGCTCCTCTGGATTTGTCGCCCCTGTATAACCGCCAATTCCCTTATCACCGCTGTTAACTTTCTCGCCTCTGTACGAACACCCTTCAATCGCCTTTTGATATCCTCCACCAGAATTGGCGTTACGGGCTCCCAAAGGCACTTGCCGAAAAACATCCCTCCCAATGCCTTGTCCTTATCCATAACCGGCACACAAACCAAAACTATACCTGCATGGCAAAGTGATATATAAGATTGCCCTGTTTCTATCGCAATCTTCAGGCTCTGCCTCCGCTCTTTCTTACACCTTCTAAGGCCCGCCGTGCTGCTGCGAACAACCTGGCAAAACTCCGGATGGCAATCTCCACTGCACATCCTTTTTATTTCTTTACCCCTGACGCTCGTTGTTTCAAGGCCAAGCTGGAAATGTTTGCGGAAAACATGCTCGATTTCTTCAAACTTTTCCTTGGCAAATAATTTTGCTAATTGCGATTTATCACCCATCTGACACTATCTATAATAAATATGCTAATCGTTACCCATTCCGTAGCAAGATAGTGTTATTATAGCAACTTGGGAAAAAAGACCAAATCAAATCTCCCCTAAACCCTTGACCGCAAAACCTTGTTCAGGATAATAGAATTGTGTTAAACCAAAGACAGGATTCGACTGCCATAAAGTCAGGATATAAAAGGACATTTGCCCTGAAAATTATAACTCGCGGCACAGCTCTCAGACTTACTGTGCTGGCAGCAATCCTTGCCATATTCTGCGTGTGGGCGTATTTTACAATGCTCAAAATGCCTGGAAAAACTTACATCGGCCAATTGCCGCCCCTCACGCCCGCGCAACTTTTGTTGCGGGATGAGTTGCTCCGCGACGTAGAAACCCTTGCAGGCCGAATCGGCCAGCGAAACATCTGGAACTACCACAACCTCACTGCCGCTGCCGAGTTCTTGGAAACCTCTCTCGCCGAGGCCGCCTACAAAGTCCACAGACAAAATTATCTCGTAGAGGGCAAAACCTGCTGCAATATCGAAGTCGAAATCACCGGAACAAAACAACCTCGGCAGATTGTAATCATCGGCGCACATTACGATTCCGTCTTCGACAGCCCCGGCGCAAATGACAACGCCTCAGCCGTCGCAGCAGCGCTTGCCCTCGCTCGCCGATTCGCCGGCCAAAAAATCGACAAAACACTGCGCTTTGTCTTCTTTGCCAACGAAGAGCCGCCATTCTTCCAGACCGGCCGGATGGGAAGTATGTTTTACGCCAAAAACTGCCGAGAAAAAAATGAGAACATCATCGCTATGCTCTCCATCGAAACCATCGGCTGCTACACGGACCAGCCCAAAAGTCAAAAATACCCTCCACCTTTTAGTCTCTTCTACCCCTCAACTGGAAATTTCATCGCCTTCGTCAGCAACCTCTCCAACCGCAAACTTTTGCATAAGACAATCGCCTCATTTCGCAAAAACTGCAAATTCCCATCGGAAGGTGGAGCCGTCCCCGAAATTATCCCAGGCATCAGCTGGTCGGACCACGCCTCTTTTTGGCGGCAAGGCTATCCCGCTATTATGGTAACCGATACCGCCCCATTCCGGTACCCCTACTACCACTCCCCCGAAGACACCCCCGATAAAATAAATTACGACTCTCTCGCCATAGTAACCACCGGCCTACAACTGGTCATTCTTGACCTTACCCGCTCACAATATACACTTCGGTGACATACAAGATATGAATTTCGAGCGACGGGCGACGAGCGACAGCTTGCGGTTTTGCTACTCGTGTCGAAGTGCAACTATAGGGTCCACTTTAGCGGCTCGCACCGCCGGATACAAACCGAAGATAATCCCGACACCAAAACTTATCACCAGTGGCAGCACAATGCTTGCCACCGTAATGACCGTCGGCATACCGGCAAAATATGTTATTAAAGATGGCACCAGAACCCCCAGCCCGATACCAATAAGGCCCCCGATTATTGAAAGAACAACCGTTTCTATCAAAAACTGGCTGATAATCTGTCTTCTCTTGGCGCCGATGGCTCGCCGAATCCCTATCTCTCGCGTCCGCTCCGTTACAGATGCCAGCATAATATTCATAATCCCTATCCCTCCCACCAGCAGGCTGATACCCGCAATCGAGCCCAGCACAACATTAAACGTCCGCTTCGTTGCTTCCGCCTGACGCAGCAATGCCAATGGCACGCTTACAAGGTAATCTTTCTTCTTGTGGAAGCGCTTTAGCATGTCCTCAATCCCTTTTGCGGTAGGTTCGACATCTTCAATCGAATTGACCCGCACTATCATCTGATGCAGTTCTACCATTTCCCGTTCGTGTGTGCCGGATGTCATTCTCGCAGTTATATCGCCGAAATACGAACGCGCAACATTAATGGGAATATAAACGTCCACTTCCTGGTCTGGTATTTGAATGTTACCCGCCTGACCGCTTTCGCTTTTGACAATCCCGACGATTTCAAAACGGTCGCTGCCTATTTTAAGAGATTGACCGATTGTATTTTCAGCAGCCAGAAGTTTTCTGGCGCCGAACTCTGTCAGGACCGCCGCAGGCGCACGCTCATCATCATCAGAAGCTATCAGGACCCGCCCGGCCACAACAGGCCTCTGCACCAGCTCAAACCATACCGGCGTCGTCCCCACTATACGCAGTTCCAGTGCTCTCTCGCCTAAACGCCCTTCTTTACGTATCAGCTTCACAGGAGCTACTTGCCTTATTGTCTTAAAAGTGTCAGCTACTCTGACACCGTCCTCGTATGTCAGCCCGTAGATGCCCATATGAGAATGGGTCGTGCTCGTCGATTCCTCCTCAATCGATTTAATCGAGCTGATAATTATATTATTGCTGCCAAGTTTACGAATCTGGTCCATCGCCCCTTTACTCGCCCCTTCCCCTACCGACAGCATCGCCACCACGCTGCCGACTCCGAAGACAATACCCAGTGTCGTAAGAAAAGAGCGCAGCTTGTGCAAAAGCAGGTCTTCAATACCAAGCAGAATGTTACGGGCGAGCTTAATTTGTCTCATTAGTCGCATCCCTCGATACGGTCCACCAAACCATCGAGCATATGGAGCCGCTGCTTTGAGTACGCCGCAACATCCATCTCATGCGTCACCATAATTATCGTCTTGCCCTGCTCATTAAGCTCAGCCAGCAGACCAAGAATCTCTTTCCCTGTCGCCGTATCAAGATTACCTGTAGGCTCGTCCGCAAAAATAATCTGCGGGTCGTTCGCCAGCGCCCTCGCTATTGCTACACGCTGCATCTGACCGCCGGACAGCTCCGCCGGACGATGGTGCAGTCGTTCCGTGAGCCCCACTTTCTCGGCAAGTTCTCTTGCACGCTCGGCGCTGCTGCTTGCTTCCCAGCCCAGGTAATAAAGGGGAAGCTCGATATTCCTTTGAACTGTCAGTTGTGGTATGAGATTAAAACTTTGAAAAATAAAACCAAGATACCGCAGCCGAAGCTCACTGAGCGAATCATCGTCAAGAGTGCTCACATCCCGGCCTTCAAGAATATATCGACCCGAGCTTAAACGGTCTAAGCACCCCAGCACATTCATCATCGTGCTTTTACCCGAACCGCTCGGCCCCATAATCGCCCAGAAGCTGCCGCGCTCGAACGATAACGTTACTCCTGCAAGGGCCTTTACTTCGCTGCTGCCCATCTGGTAAATCTTCTGAGCATTTTCCAGCTGGATTATCTTGGCGTTGGAATTGGACTCCGCCTCACGTATCATTCACCTGCCCCGGTTTGCTGTTGGCGTTTCCCCTCCCATTGTTTACGCATCTTCTCCTTCTCTTCGTCGGACATCTTTTCAAACTTCTCTCGCATCTTCTGCCTCTGCTCCGGCGATGGCTCCCCAGCCACCTTCGGCCGTTCATCCTCAATTTTTTTCGTTTCCGGCTTTTGCCCCTCACCAACGGCTCTATCTGCCCCTTGCTGCTCAACAGTAGCAGGGGCCAGCGGCGGCGTAAGCAGCACAACCTCACCAACCTGTAAACCTCGAATAATTCTTATCATCCGGTTATTGTCAAGACCAATTTCAACTTCACGTGGCTCAAATCCCTTGCCGCTCTGCACGTAAACCGTATGTTTGCCGCCAACACGAAGAACTGCCTGAACAGGTATGTATATTGCGTCATCATACTCTTCTATAATGATTTCTGCCTTGCAGCTCATCCCTGTCCGAAGATTATCACCCTCACCTTCAAGATAAACTTCAGCATTATAGACCTTCAGGTCTGGGTTTAGCCAGACCATTTGAGCATCAGGTAAGGGGGCAATTTTCTCAACTCGGCCGGTAAATGTCTTCCCCGGCAATGCATCAACCGCAACCACTACAGGCAAACCCGGCTTCACCTTCTGCAGACTGGTTTCATGGACTTTGACCACCGCTTTCACCGCTGTTGCCGTCGGTAGATAAATAAGTTCCTCTTGTTCACGAACCTCTCGACCTTCAGTCAACGGCTCTTCATTGCCGCGACCGCGACTCTTGGCGCTGGTCGCATAAATCGCCAGCCCGTCAGCAGGCGCATAAATCTTTGTCTTGGCTATTTGCTCTTCGTTCTTTTTCAGCTTGTCCTGTTGCCGTCCAAATTCAGACTCTTTTGCCTTAAGCTCCGCCTCCGCCTGCACTATATCCGCCTTGGCCTTGCGATTTGTTCGCTCCAAAGCCATCTCCGCCTGATTAACATCGCTTTCAAGCTTCGCCAAATTCCTCGGATGAGTAAAATCTTCCAGCAAACGCAAATTGTTCTCAGCCAGTTCAAGGTCTAATTTGTTCTTGTGCGCGGACAGCTCGTCAATTTGTAATTCTGTTTGTGAGATATATTGCTTCTCGGAAAGTTTCTGTGACCATTTTAACTTCTCCTCCGCCGTCTGAAGCTCTTCCTTCGCTAACGTAATCCGCGACTCCGCCTCCTTGCGCGTATTCTGATATTCTCCTTCGACATATTTCCTCAAATCCTGTTTGGCAAACTCAAACGCCAGCTCCGCCTTATCGACGTCGCTCTTCGCCTGGTTTTCAACCACGGCTAAATTCTCACGCGCTCCGACAAAAGCTGCCTCAGCGTTCTGGAC
>Ga0315282_10001645_pt1 | contig 41928 bp, 36 predicted proteins | sample YL17G07_20_MG_FD_203693 | JGI IMG/M metagenome (GOLD analysis project Ga0315282, IMG submission 203693) | Sediment microbial communities from Yellowstone Lake, YNP, Wyoming, USA - YL17G07_20 | ecosystem: Environmental > Aquatic > Freshwater > Lake > Sediment | place: USA: Wyoming | collected...
CTGGGACATGTTTAGCTCCTTCCCATTTGAGGTTATTCTACTACCTCAACCGGAGCTCACTCCACTCCCCAAACTGTACGATTCTCTTAACCCCTTTTGTGTCCCATTATCGCTGACGGTCTACAGTGTCCCATTTCGCTGATTGACAACACTGGCAACAAGAAGAAATTAATGACTGAAGCTGATGAGATAAAACAAAGGCAAATGGCCGAATTCAGGACACGCCGACAAAAAGTATTAGCAATGGGAGGCCAGGAGCGTGTAGCAACTCAGAAAAAGGCGGGAAAACTAACGGCACGAGAGCGTATAGATATATTGCTGGATAAGGGGACATTCCAGGAAATTCGAGGATATTTAGGCTGAGTGTGTCCAGGAACATATAACCTGGCTGCAGGAGGAGTTGAGAAGGCTGGCTGAGGAACTCGACCGTGCCTGCAGCAGAGTTCGCTCTGGCGAGAACGCGAAAAGTTGCTGCGGCGTGTCCCCGGGGTTAGTCCCGTCCTCACCCTCACCCCGCTGGCAGAACTGCCAGGACTTGGCACCCTGAACCGCAGGTAGATCGCCGCTTTGGTGAAGGTGGCATCACTCAACCGCGACAGTGGCGTTCTGCGCGGAAAGCGGACCGTTTGGGGCGGCCGTGCTCCCGTGCGCACGGCGTTGTACATGGCAACCGTGGTCGCTACTCGCTTTAACCCGGTGTCACTTTTCACGTTATTGACCCAGGTGGTTTTCAAGCAAATTGACCACCCCGGGGTACCGGTATTAGACATTTTACATGTCAGTCACCTTCTTGCGCAACAGGCGCTGTCAGTTCCGGTTTTAACTGTATCCGGTTCCGCTTGTCCACTTGGGCAGCGTGTTTTACATCCTCGCTGGCAAGCCTGGGGCAAATCTTGGCCCGGGCTTAACAAAATGAGTTTCTGTTGTGGATCTGCCCGGTGTCCATTAACCCTTGTCTTAAAAATGATACTCAATTTCGCTGACGATTCACAGTCGCGGGTTCGAGTCCCTTCTCCTGCTGGAGCGGGAGAAGGGGGTAGTAGAGTGGATCGGGGGATACCCCCGTACCCCCGCCTGAGAGGCCAGGCCTCTCAGGACTCTCCACTGTTTTCAATGGGGGATTCCACAAGGGGCGTCCGCCTGAGGCGGATGGCAGGGGCCTGGGCTTGTCATGAACCCAGTATCCCCGAAGGGCGATTGGAACAATCGCCCCTACAGCCCCCAAGAATGGGGGGCAGGGGGCTGAAAGACTATTTTCGTAGCAATGGCATAAGGCAAAGAACAAGACATTACATACCAGAAGTGGTTATAATAGCAAAGGCACCAAAGCAAATACGGAATGCATATAGCCCGATAGTCACTGTGTGTTCATGGGGGTTGCAATGGAAACCATGAAGAGATTTAGTGCGATTGTCGAAGATCCACGGCGTTACCTGCTTGAGTGGAAGGGCAGAACTCGAAGGCGTGTGATAGCTTGCTCCCCGATGTATGCGCCTGAAGAGATCATACACGCCGCCGGGATGCTACCAGTGACTATATTAGGGAGCGACGAAACGATCACCGTGGCCAACAATTACTTGCATGTCTTCCTGTGTCATCCGGTGCGCAGCACCTTTGACCAGCTTCTCAAGGGTGGCCTTGATTTCGCCGATGGTCTGGTTTTCTCAGACATCTGTGACCAGGAAAAGCGGGTTGCCAGCCTTTTGAGACTGCACCTTTCCTCGCGGTTCTTCCATTTTGTCAGATTCCCTAAGAAGATGCATGGCGCGGGTAGCAAAGAACATCTCATGAGGGGGTTGGCGAGTCTTAGGGCAGCCTTGGAAAATTTGGCTGGTAGCAAAATCACCGATGACGAGCTACGACGTAGCATTTCACTATACAACCGCACTCGCACGCTACTGACCCAGGCATATCAATTAAGGAGAGATAGCCCGGAATCCTTCTCCGGGGATGAGTTGTCTATTATCGTGGCTGCAGCCATGGTCATGCCCAAGGAAGAGTATAATCCGCTCCTCTCAGATTTCCTGAAGCAGCAGCAAAGCCACAAAGCGCCTGCCGAAGACAGAGTCAGGTTGGTCATAACAGGCAATCCATGCGAATACCTGGAGCCAGGCATCTCTCAGATGATCGAAGAGGTCGGCGGCGTGGTAGTGGATGACGATGTATTCACAGGCAGCAGGTATTTCGCTTCTGCAGTCCCCGAGGTCGGAGACCCACTTGTTGCTCTGGCTGATGGATACCTGCAGGGTATAGCTTGCCCGACAAAGCATGATCCAAGAAAGAAGTGGGCTGACCATGTACTGGCTATTGCCAAGCAGTCCAAGGCCAGTGGCGTGGTAGTTTTGCTGCCGAAGTACTGTGAAATCTTTGCATTCGAATATCCACACCTCAAGGGTTTGCTGGCTGAAAACGGCGTTCCGCACCTTCTGCTGGAGTGTGATCACAGTGGTGCTACTGCTGGCACGAAGACTAGACTTCAGGCCTTTGTCGAGACGTTAAGAGGAGAGTGACTATGAAAGCGGAGCAGCGCTACCAACCCCTTAAGTCGCATAATATTCAGAGAAAACTCCTTGACGATTATTACGCTGAAGTCAAGCAAGCTCAGAGCAGAGGGATCAAGACCTGCTATGCTATTGGGCACGCACCCACTGACCTGGCGGTGGCCATGGGCTTCCTTCCAGTCTATCCCGAGAACCACAATACCATGTGTGGGGCAGCCCAGGTAGGCGCCGAAATCTGTGAGGTAGCTGAAGCACATGGTTACTCGATGGACCTTTGCTCCTATAGCAAATGCGACCTGGGGTCATTCTTTTCTGGTCCAGCGACAAAGAGCCCTATCGGTGGGCTGCCCAAGCCTGACATATTAATGACTACCACCGTGTGTAATACCCACCTCAAATGGTTTGAGGAACTGAGCCGAATCTGGCATGTGCCTTTGCTTGTCCTGGACGTCCCGTATTTTCACGATGGCTTGAGCGAACAGGACCGGGCTGCAGGGGTGCTTTATACGCTCCGTCAGCTTAAAGAAGAATGGATACCATTCTTCGAAAATTATTGCCATCGTCCCTATGACTGGGACAAGCTCCAGGAGTGTGTGGGATATACTTCAAAGACAGGCCAGCTTTATGCCCAAGTCGTCAATAGCTGCAAGAACAAACCCTCGCCGATAACTGTGTTCGACACGTTTCTCCTACTTGGTACACTGATGAATCTGAGGGGTTCCCCTCAAGCAGTTAGCTTCTATGAGCAACTAAATGCTGAAATAGCTGAGAGGATAGAGCAAAAATTTTCAGCTATAGGTGAGGAGAAATATCGTCTATACTTTGACAATATTCCCGTATGGTACAAAGTTGGTTGGTTTAGCCGCAAGTTTACTTCTTACGGCGCTTGTATGGTGGCAGCCGTGTATAGCCAGGTTTGGATCCGTTGTTTTGGTCAAGAGGATCCTGCCCGGCCTCTGGAGAGCATCGCCGAAACCCAGTTCTTGCTAACCACCAATCAAGGGACTATGTCCAGGATAAATTTGCTCAACCAGATATGTCGGGATTTCTCGGTGGACGGGTTGGTCATGCAAGTGAGCCGCACTTGTAAGGTGTTCATTCCGGATCAGATAGGCATTATGAAGAAGGTGCAGGATGAGACGGGGCTACCCGGAGTTATTATCGAAGCCGACATGATAGACTCTCGTTTCTTCTCCGAAAAAGAGGCTGATAGCTTGATAGATGGCTTCATGGAAATACTACGAACTAGAAGGAGATAGGGGCGATTGGCCAATCGCCCTTCTAATTTCCCCCAAGAATGGGGGACCAAGCAGGTTGAAAGAGCTTATTTTCTAAACAATCATAAAAGCTTATAGCGACGCTGGCTAATGCAATCAGTCACTATATCTTGCTACTTATCTCAAAGCCCGATGCAATCGCTTCTCTGATTCTCCTCACTCCAGAACCTTCGGCAACATCACCGATCAAATAAATGGCAGGGGCTTTCCCTTTCAACTCATTAGCCAGTGCCGGATTGGGTTTTAGACCTAGTGCCAAAATTACAGTATCGGCTTCTAGGAAATCTTCCTTGCCGCCCTCACGGCTTACCTTCACCCCTTTGCGTGTTATCTCTGTCACCTTAGTCAGGGACTCCATTGCCACCCCGCCTTTTTTAAGCATATCAAGTTCGAGCCATCTATTCACAGGCCCGATGTCACCACCCAAACGTTTAGATTCTTCAATAATGATGACCTTTTTCCCCTTCTCCATTAAGGTTAATGCCAGTTCAAAACCAGCAAATTGGCCCCCAATTATCGCAACCTTCGTTTTTACGGGGAACTTTAGCCCCATGAGCCGCCTCATCATGGCTGGGTTACCACCGAGGTGCTTTGCCACAATCGAGCCGGAGCGCCACATAATGCCTTTCTTTGGCGGGATGCCGTTCATAAGATTCTTGATATCTCGGCCACTGAGCACATTGGCTCCATCAACGCCGGGCACTTGCGGTATGATAGGCTCTCCACCAGGAGCCACAATGATCACGTCTGGCTTAAGGTTCTCAAGCAAAGCAGGCGTTACTTTTGTTTTTAACCTGACCTCAATGCGGAGGCTCTTCATCTCCCCATTCATCCATTTGACCAGAGGCTCTATTTTATCGTTCAGAACGGCACCCAATACCATTAGCCCGCCCAGTCTCCGATCCTTCTCGCAGAGTGTAACCTGGTGGCCTCTACGCGCTGCTATTCTGGCTGCCTCCATGCCAGATGGCCCGCCTCCGATGACGAGCACCTTCTTACTCTGCGTGGCAAGCTTTAGAGGCCCCAAACCCAGATTGGCATTCACAGTGCATGCTACGGGCATCCCATCAAAGGCATTGTCGAGGCAGCGGCTGCAAGCTATACAATGACGAATTTTGTCAAACCGCCCTTCCCTGGCCTTGTTGGCAAACTCGGGGTCAGCGATCAAAGCACGTGCCATACCTATAAGGTCTGCCTTTCCTTCGGCCAGGATTTTCTCGGCCACGGTCGGGTCATCAATCCTGTATGAGGCGACCACGGGGAGCTTGGTCACCTTTTTGATTTCTGCTGAAAGATAGGCGAAGGCTCCTGCCGGGACCCATTGCTGAACTAGTGCCCTGGGTGATTCATGCCACCCCGCCTGTACATTGAGAGCGGCGATGCCCTCTTTCTCCAAAACTTGTGCTATCTTCTTTGCCTCTTCGATGCCGTTCCCACCTTCCATGAACTCATCACCAGAGATACGACATGTAAATGTGTAGTCACTACCGGCTTTCTTTTTTACGCAATCGATGACCTCAAGAAAAAGTCGCATCCTTTTTTCTAAGCTTCCGCCATATTCGTCCGTCCGCTTGTTTGAGTAAGAAGATAAGAAGCGGTTGATAAAATAGCCTATCCCCGCGTGCAATTCCACCATATCGAACCCGGCTTCACGAGCTCTTCTAGCCCCCTCCCCAAACTGCTCAATGATTTGGTGGATCTCATCAACTTTCAGTGCTCTCACCTGACCAACACCTGGCCCACCTGGTCCATCTGAAGGTCCCACAGCTTCCAGGGGGGCATCCTTTGTCGGTCTCCACTCATAACAGAGTGCCAATTGGCAGGCAGCCTTAGCTCCGTTATCGTGAATAGCTTTGGCTAGAGCCCTCAGCCCAGGGATGAATTCATCGCTCCATATCCCCACACCTAGAGCACTGGGCTTATAGCGTAGTTGCGTTGAACTAGAGTCTGCAGGATAAACAGAGCCGATGGTCACTAAGGCTGTACCACCTTTGGCTATAGCCCCAAAGAAATTGGTCAGTCGTTCAGTAACTGTATATTTATCTCCCAAGCCTGTAGTTATACCTAGCATTACCACCCTATTTTTCAGCTCCACATTCCCCACTTTAATGGGTTCAAAGAGCCTCTTCATTTGCCCCATTACCTTTTCCCTCCTGTCCGGGTTTCAAGACGTTTCTACTAACTAAGCCTGTGTCCTGCTCGCCATTATTTCTGGCCAATCAGGACACCGCCGTCAAGCAATTTGAGCATGGTCAATTCCTGAGATATAGGAGGTGTTGCCTCCTTAAGTTCGGCCGAAACCCTCAGCTCCCATCCGCAGCGTTCCTTTATGCTGTTGATAATATCGTCTTTGGCCTCTGACCGGGGAAAATAAGCAGTGAGAACAAACTCATTATCCGGAGCCAATTTCTCAAAAATGCCCCAATCGGAAATCAGCGTGGTTACCCTATTTCCTGTAACAGTTACGTAAGAGACCTTTTTCACAAGGCGCTGTGCTGATTGTGTCAGCACTACCATGACTTCGGCAGCATTACCGGCATCATTGGCCCCTCCCGGGCCAACCAGATAAAGCCCGTTATTAGCAATGGCGGAGTTGATGTTTCCCCACTTGTCAATCTCGGCAGCACCCAGCACCGCCAGGCATTTGTCTGTGCCTGAGACCATCCAGCCATAGGATTGCATCACATCGCCCAGCATTTTGCAGGTTGCCAGGCTGTGATAATTGGTGATAGAAGGATCGGCGGGGCGGGGCATATAGCCAAAAAGCCCCGGACCGTTTACCAGTTCCGCATCGTACCCCTCTTCTTTGAGTTGGAAATAGGCCAGCCAGGCTGCCAGTAGCGCTGTCCCCGCACCGACCAGCAAGGTCCGGTAACATCTCTGAAGGGTCTTTTCCCTTGCCTTGCGGGCGGCAGTCACTATCATCATTTCTGTAGCAGTGTATTCTGTGCTGGTTGAGACATTCTTCAGCACCGGCTCTAGATTGTGTTGCCAGGTGTCCTTTTCGGCTCTGGCCTTGAGCTGGGAGAGCCTGGCGCTGCCCAATTTCTTTAGATACTCTTCATGAGAAGGGCAATCCAGCACCCACTCCTTCACCCGGGCAGTGAGCAGCCTGGGGTCACGCCTAGCCTTTCGTACCTCATCCATGAACTCAGGGTCTTCCCCGTAGCTAGCAAAGCCGGCGATACCCCTGTTGAGCATTCCTTCAGGATGAGCACCAAAGGATGCCAACGAAACGGAACGAACCACATAGCCCGGCAGCGTTGTCAGGGCAGCGTGGCGTCGGATGAAATCAGTGGTTGTCACTTTCTCCGTCGTTACGACCACTCCACCCCGGCTAGCTCTGGCCCCCCATCCTGCATAGCCGCTCATGGATCCGGCGGGCAATATGCTATTGCCATAGCGGTCAGCAGCCAGAGCGTGAACTATGGCCAGGTCTGGGTTGAGTGCTTTTACCAGACCCAGCCGCTGCCCGCTGCCGAATGGATCATCCAGGGCTATGAAGGAATCTCGGTTGGCCTCAGCCACACTGCTGTCCAGAAGCGACTTGGTAGGCATGAAACCGACGCCCAAAGCACCTGCCATTAGCCTGAGCATTAGGGAGAGTAGAGACCAATTCTCAATCTCCAGGCTTTTATCCTGGTATGCCCTTTGTATCACTGAGATGGGCCCCAAAGTAGGGCGTCGCTCAATGCAAGCGGAGGTGATGAGCCTTTTTACCAGGCCAGAACTGACCAGTTCTACGGGATCGCCTGACACCGCAGGCATGACCACTGTGAACTGTGGCTTGGAACCCCAAAACTGCCGCAGGATGGCTCGGGCTGCTGCATTAGCGCCTTCATCCAGAAGATGGTCATCCCTGGTTTGACATTTCGTCTTATCGCCTCCTCCAGGCTGATGACCCTGTTCTGGCCCTCGTTCCTTTTCAGCTTGAAGGTGCTTTTGATGACCGGGCCTAATTCCATGTCCATCTAAAACGTTACCTCTTCAGTGGTGCTTTGTCCATGACTTGCCCCCTTCATGTCAACTGTACTTGTTTTTTGGGATCAGGTCATACGTCTTCAGCGCAAATGGGACAGGCCCCCCTCGAGAGCTTTTAAAAAATCCCACGAAAAAAGTTCCACTTACTATATTGTGGCTAAGCTCCACCCAGAATGGCCACACCACAGATGTACTTACCCGGGTGTCCACCCTGGTTATGAGCCAGTCCTAGCTTCATGTTCTTGAGCTGGCGTGAGGGCTCCTGGACTTTACCCTGGAGCTGCTTGTATATCTCGTAGACTTCTCGACAGCCGCTGGCACCAATGGGGTGACCAAAGGACTTGAGCCCCCCGCTCAAGTTCACCGGGATCTTCCCATTTTGAGACCACTCGTTATTCTCCAGGTCGTGTTTGGCACCGCCCCGGGGGCAAATTCCCATAGATTCGACAGCTATTAGTTCGGCTATTGAGAAGCAGTCATGGCACTCCACCATATCTAGCTCCTCACGGGGATTTTTAATGCCCGACTGTTGGTAGGCCTGCATAGCGGCTTGGTAGCTTTCTTCCCAGTGAGTAAAATCATAGTCAGTGCGCTCCTTGCCCATGCCCGGCCCGGCGGATATGCCGAAGCCTTTGATCACCGCATAGTCAGAGCGGAATTTCTTGGCATCTTTGACCTGGCATAGTATAGCTGCGGAAGCACCATCAGTTACCCCACAACAATCGAACAGCCCCAGAGGCCAGGCAATGATAGGAGCATTCATGGCCTGCTCTATCGTTATCTCCCGGCGCAAGTGTGCCTTCGGGTTGCGTGCCCCATTGTAGTGACTCTTAACCGATATTCTGGCCAGAAGTCTCTTGCCCTCTTCACGGCTCAGACCATAGCGGTAGAAATAGCGGGTGGCTGCTAAAGCATATCTGCCAGGCGCGGTGCCATGTGACCCATAAACCGGGTGCCACTTGTCGGCAGCATACTGGGGAGCCAGACCCGCATAGCCCTCGTCTTTGAGCTTTTCTACTCCCACCGCCAACACCAGGTCGTAGATCCCGGCAGCCACAGCATAGCAGGCGTTACGTAGGGCCTCCTGTCCCGAGGCGCAGGCATTCTCCACCCTGGTAACTGGAATATATTGCAGTTGCAGCGGGGTGGACACAGTCATGCCTGTGTAGCGGCCCATAGTGCCTACCCAGGCTGCCTGAATGTCTTTTGGTCCCACGCCGGCGTCTTCAAAGGCCTCATAACAGGCCTCCACCACCAGGTCATCAGCATCCTTGTCCCAGAGTTCTCCAAACGCGGTGCAGCCCATGCCTACAATGGCAACCCTGTCCTTGATGCTTTCCATATCTTATCTCCTTAGCACCTTATGGGGCGAACTTTCCAGAAATAGCTGTAGATTCCAGAGCCCTCCTGGATTTTCCTGAAGGTCAACTCCACGGCCATGCCGACCTCGATTTTGGTAGGATCGCGGTCCGTCATCTGGCCATAGAAGCGTCCGCCTCCCTCCAAATCAACCACACAAAGCACGTTGGGCAATTCTGCCTCCATAGCACGTTCGTCCATGCTATAGGTGAATAAAGTGCCCTTCTTGTCAGAAATCTTTATTTCCTCAAAATTGTCCTTAACTTGGCACCAGGTACATATCCGACCCCGTCCCATCACAGGGTACTGAATGCCGCCACAGCTTTTACACTTCAGTCCCATGAGGGGTAAAATCCATCTCCGATCACGCTCGAGCACGGCAAGAGAGGTACGGTCAGGTGGGCGACGTTCTATCTGCCACTCAAGCATATTCCGGAAATGCAGGTACTTGCCATAGCTGGGCAACATTCTCTTGGAAGCTAAAAAGTTCTTCATTCCACGCCGTGCACTCAGTTTAGCTAACTGAGTCACATGTAATATCCAGCCATCGCAGCCATCCCCGTAGCTCAGGAATAGTATTTTGTCGCCGTCCTTGGCCTGTTCCAGGGCAGCCACCAGCATCATCAGGCTGCAGGCAGTCCCGCTATCGCCCAAGGTGTCAAACAGACCTCCCTGTAGCTGAGTCTTGGCATCGAAGCCCAGCACCCTGGCCACCTCGGCCTGACGGCGGGCATCGATTGCATTGCATACCAGCTTATTGAAGTCCTTGGCAGTCAGCTTGTACTTTTTGAGCAGCCCCGAGGCCGCTTGCTGCACTATCCTGGTATAACCCATGGTAGCGAAGCGGTCTTCCCACATCTGCGGATAGCGGTCCTTGTCCCTGCGCCAGACGTCCAAGAAATCACTGAAAACGCTATAACTTCCTTCGATGTTGACTATAGCGTCCGACTTACCAAGGAGTATGGCAGCTGCCCCATCGCCCAAACTACCCTCAAGCTCAGAATCAGGGGCGGGCAGACGGCAGTCAGCCGCCACCACCAGCACCTGTTTGGCCGAGCCGCTTTCTATGGCATCCAGGGCAGCCTTTACAGCGTTGCCCGCTGCCCTAAGTGAATTGCCAAAGTCGGCAGTGTAAGTTTCCGGGCGCATATCAGCCACTGCAGCGATGATACTAGCGCATTGCTTCTCCCGGTAGGGGGGTGTGGTGGATGCAAAATACAAAGCGTCCACTTGCTTTGCATCAAAGCCCTTGAGACAGTCGAGAACAGCTTCCACCGCCATGGTAAGGCTGTCCTCATCGTAGTTAGCTACAGCCTTCTCACCCTTGCTGACAGCCGTGCCCCATTCCTTGCCTATAAGTTCCCGGCTCAACCGGCAAATAGGCACGTAAGCGCCATAGGAAATGATGCCAGTCATATGGGTTCTCCTTTCTCTACGGCAACCAGTTCTCTGATTTTACTCTAGCCATCTAATAGCGAGTATCACCACTGCAGAAGGTAGCCTTCACAGCACCTTGGTGCATCGCTGTGCAGATTAGTGAACAAGGGGACGGCTTTGCCGATATTCTAAGCCGCCCCCATAACCATGGCTACTTTCCGCTCATTACAATTTGAAAACTTTGACTGCTGCCTCGCGTAGAAGCTGAGCCTTGGCGTTTTCTTTTAACCCCAGCTCCTCGATCTGTTTGCGGCCCTCACCGTGCATCACCACGGGGAAGTCGGTGCCCCACATCACCTTGCCCAGGCCACGGGTGTTGGCGAAGTTCACTAGAGACTTGTCCCAGTACCGTGGGGCATGGGCGCTAGTGCCAATATAAACATTGCTATGCTTCCAGGACAAAGCGATAAGCTCCTCACACCACGGCCAGCCGGTGTGGGCGCCTATTATCTTGAGCTCCGGGAAGAATAGTGCAATGCTGTCCAGCCTAATTGGCCGGCCCAAGTCACTGGGCATGGCCTCTGCCGAATGCCCAACCTGCATCTGTACTGGCACCCCAAGCTCAGCGCACTTGGCATAAATCGGGTAGTAGTCAGGAGCATCAATGGGAATGCCAAAGCCATAGGTGTGGATGTGAGCACCTTTGAAACCGAACTCCTTGACTGCCCTTTCCAATCCACGCACTGCTCCCATCCTCTTATAAGGGTTGACACCGTAGAGGCCCACAAAGCGGTTGGGGGCTTGCGCCACAACTTCAGCTATTTCCTCAGTGGTGCACTCCAGAATAGGCACCTTGCGAGCGTAGGAATACATCTGGAAGGAAGGGACAATCACCTTATCCACCCCGGCCTCATCCATCATCTTTACCATCTCCGGTACTGGGTAGCCGCGGTACCTCTCCTCCTGTTTCCACCATTTGATAACCGCGCCGATCTCCTCATCATCCACCAGCCTTTTCATCAACTTCGGGGTAAAGGGAAGACTCCAGATATCAATAGCCTTTATCATTTAAAGCCTCCTTCTATGTTTTGGCCTTTTAAGGACACTAGTCAGACAGGCTCACACCCAATCCCTTGTAAATCCCAGGAAAATCAAATCTGAAGCCCTATTTTAAAGCCTTCATGAATGGCCTCTGTTGACTCCCTTGGCTCTACTGCATCGCCTATGGTATAGACCTCTGGTACAATCCCCTTCAATTGCTCGGCAAGCTTATTTTGAGCTACAGCCCCTGCAGCTATGACCACAGTATCGGCTTTCAGAAAGAATACCTGGCTTTCATCGAGCACACTTACACCACTATCACTGATGCTGTGTACCTTTGTGCCAGGGTAGAGATAGACGCCATATTTAATAAGGCTCTCCTTTAAATACCATTTCAGAAACCAACCGACGCCGCGGGCGATTTGGCGCACTCCTACCACAGAGATTTTTTTACCCTGCTTTGCCAGATAGAGGGCTGTCTCAAGACCAGTCGCCCGCCCCCCTATTATCACCACCTCCTGACCAACTTTGACCTTGCCAGACAGAACGTCCCAGGCTAGCACCACATTTTTGCCATGGATGCCAAGAACCTCGGGTACTCTGGGAACAGCGCCGGTTGCTACCACTACTGCGTCAGGCTTGTCCTCCTCGACCTTTTTCTTGTCTACCTCTTTGCCCAGAAAGACCTTTACCCCAGCCTTCTCCATGCCTCGCGAGAGATATCTGGTCAAAGCCGCAACCTCAGGTTCGAGAGACGACACGATATTCCACTGACCACCAAGGACATTTGCCTTCTCGTATAGCGAAACCTTGTGCCCTCGCTGAGCCAGAATGGTGGCCGCTTCCATACCGGCCAGACCACCACCTACTACCATCACCCGTTTGGGATGCAGCGCAGGCTTCAAGACATAATCCGACTCATGTCCACACACAGGATTCACGCTGCAAGAAGCAGCAAAGTCCGGTGGCGTTTTCTTGGTTGCGCAGGCCAGGCTACAGTAGATGCAGGGGCAGATATCCTCCAGCCTCCCCTCACTGGCCTTCTTTGGAAGTTCAGGGTCAGCTAGCAAGGGCCTACCCATGGCGATGAAATCGGCCTTGCCCTCGTCCAACACCCTCGCAGCTATCACAGGATTGCCGAGCTTGCCCACGGTAATGACCGGCACCCTGACCACCCTTTTCACCTCGGCTGCCAGGTGAGTTAAGCAGCCTGAGGGCTGCATCATTGTGGGTATCTGCCAGTGATATCCCTGGAAGATTCCAGCAGATATGCTCAGCGCATCAGCGCCTGCCTCAACCAAGAGGGGAGCTTGTATCACAGCCTCGTCTATGGTCAGGCCGCCATCTATATAGTCATTGCCGTTCATCCTGAAGATAATCGGGAGGTCACGGCCTATTTTGTGTTTGATGCTTTCTAATATCTGGCAGGCAAATCTGGCCCTCTTGGCTGCGTTGCCTCCATATTCGTCTGTCCTGTGGTTTGTCTTAGGGGACAGGAACAGGCTAATCAAATAGCCGTGGGCACCATGAATTTCGATGCCATCAAAACCAGCCTCTTTGGCGCGCCTGGCTGCCTGTACGAACAGATCCACTATGCTTTCTATCTCTTGTTTGGAACGCTTCGCTGGGGGATCTCCCATTAGAGGATGAGGAATGCCAAGCGGACGCTCAGGCACATCAGCTCCAGGCATGATGAGTTGAATGAAAGCAGCAGCCCCACAACCCTTGATAGCAGCAGCCACCTTTCTCAAGCCGGGAATATGATCATCGCCCCAAATGCCCTGGTGATTGGCCTTGTTCTCACCTATATTGCAGATATAGGCTCCCCCCGTGGAGACAAGCCCCACACCACCTTTGGCCCTGGCCTCATAGAAGGCGACGAGGCGATCTGTGACGTGGCCGGATTCTGTGGAATACCCCACGCCCATGGGTGCCATCACTATTCTGTTCCGAACCTCGACCGTGCCTATCCTGCCCGGCTGAAATAGCCTGGCTAGCTGTTGGCTCATCCTCGACCCCTTCCCCCATTTTGCTCTATGTGTATCCCCCCAGTTAATCGAGTGCTTCTTGCGGTCTACCCCGACCTTTGCGGCCCGCCTTTGTCTTCAACGGTAGCACTTGCACGTCGCTTTTTAATAAATCCCTTTAAGCTGCTGTCCTTCTTTTCTTTGTAAAGATTGACCTCCTCGGGCCTGAAGCGGACATATTGCAGGGTATGATGCTTTCCATAGTGCGTTCGATAGGATGTACCCATCCCCAGCATATCCATAGTGCCACATAGCCACTCTTTATAAATAGCGATGACCTCAAGGGGTAACTGAGCTAAGGCGTTGGCCCATTTGAGCACTTCAGCTTCCAAATCCTCCTTTTTGACTGCCTTAGTAATGGTGCCCATTTCCTCAGCCTGTCTCCCGCTTATTTCCGGAGCAAGCTTGCCTCCCCAGTATTTGTTTGATTCGGCAGGCCAGTAGCCCGGCCAATTGGAGATCCCAAAAGGCAGGCGGGTAAAACCTCTGACACCGAATGTAGCTTCCTCATCGGCAATAACTATGTCACTAATGGCAGCGATCTCTTCACTAGCGCCGAGACAGTAGCCATGAACCTGCGATATGAGAATTTTGGGATATTGCTGGGCATCATCCTGTTTGCCGCAGCGCCGCCGCTCAAAACCGAAGTAGTCTACTAAAGTGGGATTGAGACTGGGATGCACCGGGGGTGATTCTTCTCCTTTAGGAGAGCTAAGCTCATGCCCTGAGCCGAAACAAGGTCCAGCCCCTCTGATTATTACCACCCTTACCTGCGGGTCGTCGTTGGCCCGATGCAGGCCAGCCTGAAACTCGTTATACATTTGGTCATTAAGGGCATTCCTGCGTTCCGGGCGATTAAAAGTGATCCGAACAATCCGGTCACTCAGCTTTTCATAGATGATTTGCTGGTACTCCCGGCCCCTGTACTCCATCGCCTCCCACTGGTTTTTTTGGTATTGTGTTTTGAACCACCAGCCAAAACCGGTAGGCATTTTCCCTCCTTATTGGTCCAAACCCTTGAAAGGGTTATCTCTGGCCTGAATGGCTTTCTTCAGCCCGAGCTTGTCTCTCGTCTTTTCGAAGTCGAAGTCGTCGGATTTTACAGTTCGCCGCTGCATTAGCAACTCCATATCAGAGGTGTACCTCCAGGCAGGCCCTACTCCCCTGGCCTCCATAGCTGCATGAAGGGATTCCTTGGTTATCGCTAGTGCATCAGAGTGCATCAAAGAAAGGCCTTTGGCTAACCTTGTCACCTCTGCATCTAATTGTTCATTGCGGACAACCTTATTGGCCAAACCCCATCTTTCGGCTTCTTTGGCGATGACTGATTTGCCGGAAAGCAGCATGGCATCAGCCCGTTTGACCCCCACCAGCCAGCTTAGTAATGGGAAAATAGGTAATATGCCCATGCGTATAGAAGGATCGCCAAAGATTGCATCCTCGGAGGCAATAGTCATATCGCAGCTTAGGGCCAAATACATTCCTGCCCCCAGGCATTGACCATGTACCTGAGCGATAGTGGGCTTACATACATTAAAAATATACTCCCACCTGCGGCAGCGGCGTCTGGCTGCCTCCAGCACCGCCTTACTGGGCAGTTTATTGAGTGGACTAGGGGGCAACACTTCATCTGTACCAACCCCACTTAAATCCTGCCCGCTGCTGAAAGCCCGCCCTGCCCCTTTGATCACCAGCACCTTAACATCCAGGTCCTGTTCTGCCAGTACAAACATCTCATCTAGTTCACGAAGCATTTCGTCATTTATAGCATTTAGCTTCTCTGGCCGGTTCAGGGTTACCCAGCCTATATTATCCTTTATCTCATAGATGATATTTTTATAATCTGGCATCAGCTTCTCCTATTATTCTAACCAGTCTTTGGCCGGGGTGTGGGGAAATAAGGCTCGTAAGGCTTGTCCCGCTCCTTGATAGCTGCTTTAAGGCCCTTTTCCTCTCTGATTTTGTAAAAATTGAAGCCATCCCGGTCAATAAAGCTACGGCCCGGCCGTTGAATAGCGCTCAGAGAATAAAGGTTGGTAGATAGTCGCCAGGCAGCGGAAAGGCCCGCAGTTTCAAAGGCCGCCTGATGGAACTGTCCCCAGGTTACCTGCATATCAAAGCCACCTATGCTTCCTAGCTGCAACTGGGACTGGACCTCGAGTTGTACCTTTTTCTCCAGCTCCGACAGAGGCACTGCACTCATCACCAGACCTATTCTTTCAGCTTCACGCCCGTCTATATACTGTCCTGTTAGCAGCAGTTCTGTAGCCTTTTTAAGACCTACTCTCCAGGTCCATAACGCGTTAGCTGGTGCAAAACCCATTCTGATAGAAGGGTCGCCAAATACCGCATCTTCCGCAGCGATTATAGCTTGACAGCACAGGGCCAACTCGCAGCCAAGTCCCAGACAGTAGCCATGAACCTGAGCTATGGTGAATCGTGGGAAGTCCAGTATCGAGCGCAACCTGTGAAACCGACGGCGAGCCATCTCGAAAATCTCGCTTTCGTACGGTTTGGTATACGGGTTAGGTGGCATGACTTCTGAGGTACCCACTCCACTTAGGTCCTGTCCCACACTGAAGCTGCGTCCATTGCCTTTCACCAGCACTACCTTAATCTCTGGCATGCTCTCTATCTGCCTGAAGGCCTGCATAAGCTCCTCAAGGAGAGCGTCATTTATGGCATTGAGCTTGTCAGGACGATTCAAGGCGATGGTGGCTATCATGCCGTCTTTGGTTAACACCACATTCTTAGAACGGCTCATTCTACCTCCTATTCAACTTTGACAAAACGCAACTGGTATTGCTACTTTAAGGAATGCTGGTTCTGAGCATTCAGCTATGAGTATTGCACTACAGAAAGCCTTCCCAATTCGTTGTTCCAGTGAACAGCGTGAGCGTGGTTTGCAATCATTGGTCAGTTGAGAAGAACTCCTTAAAACCAAATACGTCTTTCTAACAGAGAGATCTGAAATAATCTTACTTAACATCCTGACTCCCCCATTCTTGGGAGAGGTAAGGGCGATTGGCCAACTGCCCCTGCGGGGATATGCCCAAACCCCCGCTAGTAAATATCCTGGAACTCTTTTTCGTATCCCAAATGCTCGCTAAGAGCATTATTTAGGAAGGGGAAACCAGCCGACCCTTACTCTTTTTTCCCCTCTTTGAAAGCTTTAGCGTCTTTACCTTTGAAGGCATTCAAGCGTGAATCTCTTTCCGGGTCAGGCTCAACTGTAGTGTACCCGAAGCGGTTATTGAGAAGCTCCATTCTCAACCCGGTAGCGAAATCCACTTCCATGCCTCGATTGATCAGTCGCTTGATAGCACTGATAGACGTTGGAGCGTTCTTGAGCAGCTTCTGCACAAGAACATCCACCTCTGTGTCCAGCTTATCTCTGGGGACAACCTTGGTCACCAGACCTATTCTCTCGGCTTCCCTGGCATCTATCGGTTCCGAAGTAAACATCATCAGTTTGGCTCTCATAGCACCGATTCTGCGGGGAAGCCGTTGAGTCTCCCCACCAGTGGGTATTAAACCCCAGCGAGCATGAGTATCAGCAAAGGTAGCATCCTCTGACGCTATAATTAAGTCACAAGAGTAGGCTAGTAAAAAACCACCGGTAATAGCGAAGCCATGTACCGCTGCTATTACCGGTTTGCTTAGATTTTCAATTCTGTCCCATATAGTGGAAAACCCCGGATCTCTCCCCGCCTCTAAACCCTCAAGTTCCTTGAGATCAGCACCAGCGCAGAAAGCTTTTCCTGCCCCTTTAAACACCACCACCCGTACTGAGTCGTCCCTTTCAATATCTATCAGAGCAGCCACTATTTCAGAGATCAGTTCTTTATTCAGAGCATTCAGTGCTTCCGGACGGTTGAGGGTAATGGTGGCCAAACCATCTTTTTTTTCAAATATCAACCGTTTGAAAACCATCGCCAACTCCTTCTTTTGGCTAAATGACCTCTACGTCAACATACTATCCCGCCATCTACCGCAATTGATTGGCCGGTGACATAGCTGGCGGCGTCTGAGGCGAGAAATGCGATTACCAGCCCGATATCTCTTTTTGCATCACCGAATCGTCCCAGTGGTATCTGGCGAAGCATTGACTCTTTGACCTTTTCATCTTCGTAGAAGAAACTGGTAAGTGGTGTTGAAAAATATCCGGGCATGATTGCATTCACCGTTATGTTATATCTTCCCCATTCTTTAGCCAGGCATTTACTTAGTGTGCTTACTCCAGCCTTAGCGGCACTATAAACGCTATAGTAAGCATTAGCCTGGGCACCCCACACTGAGCTGATATTGATAACCCTTCCGCTCTTTTGTTTCATCATCTGAGGGCCTACAGCTCGACAACAAAGAATAGTGCTTAACAGATTAGTATCCAGAGTAAAACGTATATCCTTAACCAGTGAGGGGTCGTCAAAACCAGGCACAACCTTAGAGAACGAAGTCTTGACTCCAGGAAGAGGCACTAGGGGTTTGATCAGTGCTGTACCTGCATTGTTGACCAGGATATCAATCTTACCGAACTGAGAAACTGCCATCTTGGCCATGTTTTCAACATCTTGCTCATCGGTAACATCACCAAGAACACCCAACGATTTTCGGCCAAGATCTCGGACTTTTCGGACGGTATCTTCCATCCCGTCCTTATTGAACTCAGCGACAATGATATCAACGCCAGCTTCAGCCAAGACCAATGCTATACCCTGCCCTATCCCCCGGCCTGCTCCCGTTACTATGGCAACCTTGCCGCGCAAGTCGAACTCTTTGAGCATTCCCAAACACCTCCAGAGACTAATATTAATGGGGCCTTAGTTGACCCGGAAAAATCACCGAATGCTGGATATAATGAGGCGTCTGAACTTGCCAAAACAGGGAGTAAGAACTGTCTGCCCGAAGACTGAGGAATTAGTCACCAACTCAAAGCCCATTTCACACATACCTATTGCAAACCCCCATATATGATACGGCTATCTGGATTCGCTGTCAAGAACACAAGTAAAAATGAAGCTGTATCCCTGGTGGGATTTGAAGTCGAGGGCGAGGGAACGAAATGTGGGATGGAGGATCGACTACTTCTTTGTCACCGAGAATTTGATTCCAGCGGTCACCAGTGCCTTTATCATGCCCGAGGTGATGAGCTCCGCCCACTGTCCGATTGGGATAACGATCAAAACGGGGTAGTCGGCGCATTTTTGCATTTCAGCCTCTTGCATCTTATAATAGGTCATAAAACTGCGATTTGGAGACAGTATAATGACCCAAATACTACAGAACAAGAATCTGGCTACCAAATTTCAGATATTGGTCGAGATAGTTGCGCACCAGCCCAACATTCAGCAGAAACTCATCGCTTCAAAGATCGGCGTTACCCCCCAGGCCATCTCAGAATATATCAAGCAATTACTGAGGGATGGCTTCATAGTTTCGGACGGGCGTTCCAGGTACAAGGTAACCAATGAGGGTGTGGATTGGGTTCTACAGATGCTCAGAGAACTCCAGAACTACTCCGCTTTTGTGCGAAGGGCGATCACCAACGCCACTGTTTGTGCTGCATTAGCCGAAGACAACCTATCCCAGGGTCAGGTGGTGGGGTTGCGGATGAAAGATGGCCTCCTTTACGCCTCAGCCAAGGTGGACAAACAGGCAAGAGGTCTATCAGTATCCGATGCTCTAAAAGGTGAAGATGTCGGTGTCTCCAATATAGAAGGGATCATTGACCTGAAGATAGGAAAGATAACGATACTAAAGGTTCCGGGGATCGAACGTGGTGGATCAGCAAAGACAGATATCGATAGGCTAAGACGGGAAATTCCACCGGATGTGCTGGTCGGGGCCATAGGGATTGAAGCCCTATCTGCCTTAAATAAAATCGGTATCGCTCCGCAGCACTTCTATGGTGTGAAAGAGACGGTCATCGAAGCAGCCCATTCCGGGCTGTCAAGCGCTGTTGTTTGCGTCGATGGCTACCTTTCGTCATTGATTCAAAAGCTAGAAAATGAGAATCTCGATTACCGGGTTGTGGATATCAGCATTTGTAACGACTGATCTGTTTGGGAACTCTCCAACCTTTTTCAACTCCTCCATCCTGGATCCTGCTTGAAACCCTGATACCGTGCCTTGACAATCCCTTTACAGCGCATTATAATCAATCTGACTTTACTATTAGCAATTACAATTGTTTTGAGCAGGAGGATAAATGATGCATCTCGGAATGAAGTTCGGTATCCTGGTGAGTCTTTTGCTGATTTTGGTGCTGGCAATGCCGGCAGTATCTCCCTCACCCGTCTCAGCTACCGCCTATCCCATCAATCTAACCGATGACCTGGACAGGCAAGTCACCATCGCAGCGGCACCTCAAAGGATCGTTTCTCTGGCTCCTTCCAACACGGAAATCCTCTTTGCGCTGGGACTGGGAGACAAAGTTGTCGGCGTGACGAGTTACTGTGATTATCCGCCAGAAGCCAGCAGTAAGCAAAGTGTAGGAGGCCCTTGGACGCCAAATGAGGAGGTGATAGTCGCGCTCCAGCCTGACCTTGTGCTGGCATCCGATATCAACACAGCCGATACCATTTCTCACCTGGCGGGCTTGGGTCTCACCGTATTCGGTATCGAGTCCGTTGATTTAAATGATCTGCTCCACGATATCACCACCGTAGGGAGAATAACCGATAGGGAAGCTGCGGCAACTAACCTCACAAACAATATGCAAGCGAGAATCAATGCCGTAGTCACACAGACTGCTGGTCTCACCTCGGATCAAAAACCTCGCACCTTGCACATCATGTGGCATGATCCCCCATGGACAGCCGGGAATGGCACCTATATCAATGATCTGATCGAAAAGGCAGGAGGAGTAAACCTCTTCCACGATGTTTCCGGCTATCAACAAGTCAGTCCGGAGACGGTGATTGCCAGAGACCCCCAAGTAATCATTGTAACGGCAATGGGCGGCACCTCATCTGGCACATGGGACTGGGCCATTGATCCCAACGGTCCGCTCAGAGTTACATCGGCATTCCTTAACCACAGAATCTACTACGTAGAATCAAACTGGTTGGAGCGGTCTGGGCCAAGAATAGTGCTCGGCCTGGAAGCCTTGGTTGAAGACCTTCACCCCGGTATTTTCACCCCCTCCAATGATGCGAGTGTGGATTCCACGAAGGAAACCCTCAGATACGGTTCACCGGAAGCGGCGGCCCAACTGGTCAAGGGGATGGAGGCCGACCAAGCAGCAGCACTGCTAAGTGACGAGGCAGAGATAAAGAAAGAGAGAGCCGGGCAGATACTGGACCAGTTAGACCTTGAAGGCAGGACAGCTATAGTCATGGCAATGAAAGAAGAAGCTCTCAAGAAGATACTGCCTGAGGTTACACCGGAGAAACTTTTTGAGATTCCGGCCTCGCAGCTTTTCAGCAAGCTTCCCGGTGTTTCTGCCGAGCAATTGACCGGCGAGATTCCACCGGCCTTGCCGACAGACGTATCAAACCTTACGGAAAAGGAGATCACCTATACCAGCGCCACTTACCAGGCGGCTGACCTTCAGGCTGGGCAGTGGACAGATTTTCTCGGACAGCTTTCTCCTGCAAGCCAGTTCAGCTCCGGATGTCCCATCACCGGCCTCATGGTTAAACCCGATGCGAATCTAAAGGATGTCCGGGCGACTGTGGAAATGCTCTTTTCACCTCCCTCAGTAAACAATCAGCCGCCGGGGTATCCCTATGTCAGCCTTTGGTATCAAATTTTGCTGGACGGTATGCCCCCTCAGGATATCGACGCTGCCCGTCTAACCTTCAGACTACAGAAGTATGTCATCAGCTTTATGAACCAGAATAAGTGGTCCATTATGCTCAGTCACTGGGACAATGATTCTCAACGATGGACACAAATCCCCACAAAGAGAGTGGGGGAAGATTATAACTTTGTTTACTACTCGGCAATTGTTCCCAGCTTTTCGGTTTACACCATTACCGGCAGTAAGGAAATTCCGGAGCCGGGATTCACAGTATCCGACCTCACGATCACTCCGGGCGAAGCCAGAACCGGAGAGAAGGTCACTATTGCCGCCGAGGTGACCAATCTCACCGATGAGGTGCAAACTTATCCTGCATCCCTGTGGATTAACCAAACGGTTGAGCAGGCCAGGGATGTGGAAGTTCCTGCCGGAGGAAAGGCCAGTGTTTCCTTCAGCGTGACCGAGTCCAGCACTGGCGAGTATCAAGTCAGGATCGACAGATTAATGGGGAGCTTCACCGTTAAGGCAGATACCACGCCTGATACCACGCCTCCCGAAATCACCTCCTTTTCTCCTGAAGGTCTGGTAGATCCGGCGCATCTGTCCATCAGCACCGCATACACCGATGTGGATAGCGGGATCGACCAGAAGCAAGTGAAACTTATGGTCGATGGTCAGGATGTGACATCAAGCGCCGATGTCTCCAGCTCAAACATAGCCTGTAAGCCGAACCTGAAACTCAAAGCGGGAGCACACAAAGTTGAATTGAGCCTGTCTGACCTTTCCGGGAATAAGGTGTCCAAAGCCTGGACGTTCACGTTGAATCCCCGCTTGCCCGGAGAGGAAAGCTTCGCCCGAGACCTGGACTCAGATGGTCTTTATGAAGACACCAACGGTGATGGGACATTTAATTCCGATGACTGGGCACTCCTGTTCAAAAACATGGACGACCCAACCGTACAGAAGATGGGGAGCTGTTTTGATTTCAACCACGATGGGGTATTCGACTTTGGCGATGTGATCCAGCTTTTCCGGGAGAGTGTACCTTCAACTCTCGCCGTGAGCCTGACGAAAACACAGGCTGAGGCAGGTCAGACGGTTTCCCTTCCGATCACTCTTTATCACGCCAAGGACGGTCTCTCCGGCTTCGACCTTACGATATCCATGGAGAATGGACAGGTGGCGGAGTTTGCTGCGGTTGAGCTTCCCGATTTCGGGATCAGCCAGGTACTGGGAGAGTTCCCTTGCTCCAAAGTGAGCATCACGGCAGTTGATCTCAAGAATATCGTCTCTCCGAACAGTGAACAAGCGATTCTGGCTCAACTCAAGATAAAGGCGATTTCGCCCGGAGAGACAAAGATCAATATATCCCTTCAAGGGATGTACGACGAAAATGGTAAGCCCATTAATCCTCAAGTAATATGCGGGCAGGTAAAGGTGGATTGATCCAGGGTGGGAGTAAAAGGGACATTTATTCCCACCCTCTAATCATTGTTGCCAACAAATTCGTGAGACATTGATGTCGATTCGTTCAGCCCATCCAGCCAGCGATCCCGTCCGTTCATATCCGCTTGGCTGGGGGAAAAATTTTTATGCCTTGGCGGCGCTCACTATCTTGTTGCCGGTGGTCGTTATCTTTTCCTGTACCCTGGGAAGCATTCATATCCCCTTCCTGACCTGTCTTCAGGTACTCCTCTCCAGGCTGCCGTTTGTGGACATTACCCCCAGTCCCCTGAAAATCTTCGGCATGTCTCTGGGGGCTGAGGACATCGATAAGATAATACTGAACATCCGGCTTCCGCGGATACTCCTGGCGGGTTTGGCAGGCATGGGGTTGTCAGTAGCTGGAGCTACTTTTCAGAGATTATTCCGTAATCCCCTTGCCGATCCCTATTTACTTGGCGTTGCTTCCGGGGCCGGATTAGGAGCCACGGTAGGATTGCTCATTCCGTTTGGAATCGGTCTGATGGATTTTGGCGTTGTTCCCCTGTTCGCTTTTGTTGGCGGTCTAGGCGCTGTTGCCCTTGTCTATTTGGTAGCTCACACAAACAGAACTCTGTCGACAACCACCCTCATCTTGGCCGGTGTTCCCATATCCTCCTTCTTATCATCGATAACCTCGTACCTCATGATAAGTCGGGGGGATGACCTACACAAAGTCTTTTTCTGGCTTTTAGGAGGGCTATCGTCAACGACATGGGCTGAGGTTGGGGTAGTGTTCCCCTGTGTTGTCATTGGCGTGTCAGTGATCCAGCTTTATGCTCGTCCTCTGAACGTGATGCAATTGGATGAGGATCAGGCTCAACAACTGGGAATCAATGTGGAAAGGGTGAAGATTATTCTCATCGTGACCGCCACGTTTATCACCGCCGCGGCGATATGCTTTGCCGGGATCATTGGTTTTGTGGGTATCATTATTCCACATGCAGTCAGGCGGATTTGGGGAGCGGATTATCGCTTTCTTATCCCGTTGTCCGCTCTGATTGGAGCCGTATTCCTCATCCTGGCCGATACGCTGGCTCGCACTCTGCTCGCACCCGATGAAGTGCCGATCGGGGTCGTGACGGCTTTCTGCGGCGTGCCGTTCTTCCTCTTTATTCTACGCAAAGGAAAGGGGATGGCCCTCTAAAAGTCCATCTCCAAAGAGGCGCCCCGATTTTATTCGAACTGAGGGGTTGATAGCAGTTAATGATGTCTCCCCTTTATCAGCAAGCGCTCTCTTGGCCTCATTCCACAAGTCTCGTAAAGTAAGCTCGGTCAGGTCTTTGACCTGCACCATGGGGCGTGTCCTCCTTTCCAGGTTGTTGCTTTCTACCTGGAAGGATACGCCCCTCTGATTTTACACACAAAAGGTTACACTACCCGATGGTATATCTCGCTTGACAGCTTGGTATAAGGGGCATATTATCAGAGTATGGATGATTCAACTCGGTAAGAAGTTGCTGACGAGCAGGAGGGAAGGTCAACGATGGAAACTGGTTTGAGGGGAAAAGCTGTCATAGTAACTGGAGGAGGGTCTAACATTGGCAAAGGCATTGTACTTGCCTTTGCCCGTGAGGGCTCGAAAATCGTCATCGTGGATATAGATAAGGCCCAGAGTAATAGAGTGGCAGACAAGGCAAAGCAGCTAGGAGCAGAAGCCACTTTGGTGATAAAGACAGACGTCACCCGCATGTCCGAGGTTGAAAGCATGGTGAGGACAGTTCTTGACAGGTTCAGGAAGATAGATGTCCTGGTGAACAACGTGGGGTGGCCTGCTGACAGCACGTTAATGAACGAAACTGAGGAAATGCAGGAAAAGGAAATAGATCTCAACCTGCGGAGCACCATCAATTGCACTAAGGCAGTCTTGCCCCACATGATACGAATTAGCAATGGTACAGTGGTGAACATCGGCTCTGAAGCTGGGCGGGCGGGGGACCCCCAGCGCATAGTTTATTCGGCATGCAAGGGAGGTGTGATAGCTCTGACCAAAGCACTTGCCAGGGATGTGGGACGGTATGGCATAACGGTCAATTGTGTTTGCCCGCATTGCATCATTCCTGAAGACCCAGATAACGATGCGGGCGAGGGGAGCATGTTTCATCCGAGAAAAGGCCAACATGGGCCCACTGTGCTGGCGCTTCTCCAATCACCTGAAGCACAGAGGGCAGCGACCTCAGGCCATGCTTTGAGTCGACTAGGAAAACCGGCAGATATTGGTGCCGCAGTGGTGTTCTTGTCCTCGGAGGCAGCTACTTTCATCACTGGACAGACCCTGAATGTGAATGGCGGAGATTCTATGACCTAGGCAAAGGTTCAAGTCCCTCACAGCAACCGGGAATGCCTGAGCCCTTGCCAATCACTGCAATAACTACACCCGTAGGATAGTAGGCAAGCTCCAGGAGTTGGCGATGAAAATCAATGCTAACGGTATTTTGATGAACTACGAAATCGAGGGAAAGGGGGAAAATCTTGTCCTGATTCACGGGGCGGGTGGCAATCTTAATATGTGGTATCACCAAGTACCTACCTTCTCCAAAAGCTATCGTGTCATTACCTATGATGTGAGAGGCGCCGGCGAAACCGAAAGCCCCAAGGCGGGATATTCTATGTCGCTCTTCGTGAAAGACATCCATGGACTGATGAAAGCCCTAGGAGTGGAAGAGGCCTACTTTGTGGGCTACTCAATGGGAGGGCGTATCGCTCTTGAACTGGCAATAAATTATCCCGAGTTGGTGAAGGCACTTGTCCTGGCCAATAGCGCCTTGCGCCCAACCCGGCCTTCTCCCGAGACTGTTGAGGGGTGGCGCACCATGTTGGATCTACTAGATAAAGGTGATATTAAAAGAGTGGCTGAAATTATCGCTACAGGCGCCTTTACGCCCGGTTTTCGGGCCAAGAACCAGATTGAATTTGAGAGGTACATGCACGTCGTCTTGCGGAATAAGCCCGACGGCCTTGCCCGAATAATGCGGTCACTATATACACCCGCTGCCCCTCCCGATTTGAGCCAAGTCAAATGCCCGGTCCTTCTAATCATGGGAGCAAATGACCCCAACGTCGGGGTGGAACAGAGCAGAAAGGCACACGAAGAAATAGCCGGCTCAAAGCTGGTAATCCTGCCTACCGGTCATGCCACAGCGCTTGAGTTGCCGGATAAGTTTAACTCGGCCGTGATAGAGTTCCTCTCTGAGCTAGGACAGAGATAACCTCAATCAAAAGCACGGGGAACAGAATATCAGTCAAGGGTGTTGCCCGCGTTTGAAAACATTACCGTGTAAAGACTAAAACGATTGGACTTTGCTTTGGATTATGTTAAAATAGTCGCAGGCTGGGTTGAAAGGAGAACTTGAATTGCGAGCGGAGGTTGAATCTTTCCTGTCCTCTTTGCAGGCGGGTTTTTCTAATAACACCATACTGGCTTACCAAAACGACCTGAACCAGTTGGCCAAGTTTGTTCGTGCGAAGTTGGGTGGCTCAGATGCTCTGCAATGGTCTCAAGTGGACCGCGATTTGCTGATGAGCTACATAGTAAACCTCAAGGAGCGAAACTACTCGGCTACCACGGTAGCTCGCAAGATAGCCGCTGTACGCTCTTTCTTCGCCTATTTGGTAAGGGAGGGCAAGCTCAAGACCGACCCTGCCCACAGCCTGGGGATGCCCAGAGTAGGCAAATCGTTGCCCAAGCCTATCTCCATCTATCAGGTGCGTCAGTTGCTAGAGCAGCCTGCCAAACGGAACACCCCGGAGGCCAAACGTGACAAGGCCATGCTGGAGCTACTCTATGCCAGCGGCATGCGAGTCAGCGAACTGGTGGGACTCAACCTGGACGATGTTAGCCTGGGACAGAGCTATGTGCGCTGCTTGGGCAAAGGTTCAAAGGAGCGTCTCATTCCTATCCATCAACAAGCTGTAGATTTCGTTAAGGAATATATCACGGTGGCTCGCCCCAAGCTTGTGCGCAACAGCTCTGAAAAGGCGCTTTTTCTCAATCGGCTGGGCGAGCGGCTCACCCGGCAGGGCTTCTGGCAGCTTCTCAAAGGATATGCTAAATCGGCTGGCTTGGGCGGCGATGTCACTCCGCATACTTTGCGCCACAGTTTTGCCACCCACCTGTTGAGCGGTGGAGCCGACTTGCGGGCAGTCCAGACACTGCTGGGGCATGCTAATATTTCCACCACCCAGGTTTATACTCAGGTAACCAGCGAGCGGGTGCGCCAGGTATATGACAAGTCACACCCCAGGGCCAAATAGCAGTTAGGGAGGGGAAATGCCCGACAAATCACGCAAAGCAGCTCATGCTCATGCCAAATACCGGAGGAAAAAGGCCGCGAGGCAACGGCTTGCAGAAAGAGTGGCAGCATTTCCACAAACTGCTCAACCTGGGGCGACAGCTCAAGCTGCGAGAGCCACGACTTCTGAGGCACAGCCCTCTGAAGCGCCGCGTTACTTTGTGACAAAAGAGTTGCGAAACATCGCTATCCTGGGTGGCGCCTTGATTGTCATCCTGATCGTAGTTTCATTAATTCTACGCTATGCCGTCACCATTTCCTGAAGCAAGCGTGGCTACTCCTGATTTCGCAGCAGCTCGAGCCAAGCTCATAGAGCATCTACGCCATGAAATCAAGGATGAACGGGTGCTCAAAGCCATGGAGCACATCCCTAGAGAAATGTTCGTTCCGTCGTCAAGCCAGCAGGAAGCCTATGAGGACCGACCTCTGCCCATAGGTCTAGGTCAGACCATTTCCCAGCCCTTCATCGTGGCGCTGATGACCGAGGCCCTGGAACTGAAAGGGCAAGAGAAGGTGCTAGAGGTAGGCACTGGCAGTGGCTATCAGGCAGCCATCCTGGCTGAACTGGTCAAAGTGGTGATCACGGTGGAACGTCTGGGCACGCTGGCTCGCCAGGCTGAAGGGGTGTTGCGTCAGCTAGGCTACAACAATGTGGAGGTTCATGTGGCAGGGCCGGTCATAGGCTGGCCAGAGGAGGCCCCTTACGATGCTATCATAGTTACTGCAGCCGCCCCGGTCGTCTCCCCTGAGCTACTGGAGCAGTTGGCAGTCGGAGGCCGTATGGTCATACCTGTAGGCTCGCGTTTTGAGCAACAGTTGGTCAAGGTGGTCAAGCGGCAGGCTGGCTACCAGCATGAAAACCTGGGAGGCTGCCGCTTTGTGCCTCTCATCGGACAGGGAGCCTGGCAGGAGGAATGGTAGCTTTTCTTGCCAGCAAGTGCCAATGTTATAACACAATAACATAGCATCTGGTGATTATCATGGATTATGAAGTTATCATAGGGCTAGAGGTACATGTTCAACTCCTGACCAGGAGCAAGATGTTCTGTTCCTGCAGTGCTGCCTATGCCGCAGCCCCGCCCAACACACACGTCTGTCCTGTCTGCCTGGGCATGCCCGGGGTGCTGCCGGTCATCAACAAACAGGCTGTGGAATACACCATTATGACTGCCCTGGCCCTCAATTGCACTATTTCAGAATACTCCAGGTTTGATCGCAAGAACTATCCCTATCCCGATTTGATGAAGGGCTATCAGATTTCCCAGTATGATTTACCGATGGGAACTAAGGGATGGCTTAACATCGAGCTTGATGGCCAGCAGAAAAAGCTCAGCATCAGGCGGGTGCACCTAGAGGAGGACGTGGCCAAGCTACTGCACCGCAACGCTAACTGGGGCGAGGCCTACAGTCTGGTGGATGTCAATCGGTCGGGGGTGCCGCTGATGGAAATCGTCGGAGAGCCCGACATACGCTCTGCGGAAGAGGCTCGCCAGTATCTAATCAAGCTGCGCAGCATCCTGCAATATCTGGGCGTGTCCACTGGTAGCATGGAAGAGGGCAGCTTCCGCTGCGATGCCAATATCAGCTTGCGTCCGGTGGGCAGCGCTGAGTTCTTCACCAAGGTAGAGGTCAAGAACATGAACAGCTTCAAAGCAGTCTACCGCGCCCTGGAATACGAGGCACAGCGCCAGAAGCAGGTGCTGGAATCAGGCAACCGCCTGGTGCAGGAAACCCGAGGCTGGGTGGAGGAGAAGGGCATCACCGTGTCTCAGCGCAGCAAAGAATATGCCCACGATTACCGCTACTTCCCTGAGCCTGACCTGCCCCCTCTAACGTTCAGTCGCCAGTGGGTAGAAGAACTGCGGCGGCAACTGCCAGAGCTACCCGATGCCCGCCGGGAAAGGTTCATGACCCAATATGGGCTATCCGCCTATGATGCCAGCCTGTTAACCAGCTCCAAGACCATGGCCGATTATTTTGAAGCTTGTCTAGACCACAACGCCAATCCAAAGTGGGCCAAGACGGTAAGCAACTGGCTGCTGGGAGAGTTCACCCGATTGCTCAATCTTAGCGGCGGGGACATCGCAGAGGCCAAGGTCCAACCTCAGCAGCTAGTAGAACTACTCAAGATGCTGGAACAGGCCACCTTGAGCGGCACCTCGGCCAAGGAAGTTTTCCAGGAGATGTTCCGTACCGGCCAGTCGGCTGCTCAGGTCGTAGCCCAAAAAGGCTTGACCCAGATTAGTGACAGTGCCGAGATAGATGGTATAATAACACAGGCGTTGGCCAGCAATGCTCAGGCGGTGGCCGACTTCAAAGCGGGCAAGGCGCAGGCGTTGACCTTTCTGGTGGGTCAGGTGATGCGGGCCACCCGAGGCCGGGCTAACCCTCAGGTAGTCAGAGAGTTGCTCCAGAAAAGGCTAGCCGGCTAAGGGGTTGCTAAGTTTAGCGCCCTGGCGTAAGCTAGTGAAGGGGAATCATGGGAAATTACTATAATATTGCTCAGATAATCGTCTCAGCAGCCCTGGTGCTTATGGTTCTGCTCCAGGTGAAGGGTGGTGGCCTGGGTGGCATCTTTGGCCAGCCTGATACCACCTTCCGCGTCCGGCGTGGGCTGGAGAAGACGATGTTTCAGTTCACCATCGCTCTGGTGATAATCTTCATTACCATCTCCATATTGAGCGTAGCCAAGCCCTGGTGAACGGTATCATAACCCTGTTCAGCGATTTTGGCCCATTATTTATGCCCAAAAAGAGGGCGTGATGGCCCTTATCGGCAGCAGTGACTGTCTGGAGATCGCTCAGCGCAACGGTTCAACGGCTGCCCTCATCGGTGCCCATTTGGGCGATGAGATAACCGTCAAGCTGTGGACACCTGCATGAGCGGAGAAAACCATCGCCAGGCGCACATCTCTGTTCCACAGGCCAAAGAGGCTTACGTGGAGCAAATGTTCACTGCTATCGCCCCTCGCTACGACCTGCTCAACAGTTTGCTCAGCTTCGGGCGGGATAACCGCTGGCGTCGCAAAGCCGCTCAATGCTGCCAGGCTGACGCTAAGCTGATCCTGGATGTTGCCACTGGCACAGGCAAAATGGCCTCTATCCTGGCCAGGCGTCCGGGGGTGCGCCAGGTGGTAGGGCTGGACTTCACCGCGGCCATGCTCACTCGGGCAAAAGCCAAGCTGACGAAGCGCAAGCTAAATAGCACCATCCACCTGATACAGGGAGACGCCCAGCACCTGCCCTTTCCCGATGCCACCTTCGACTGTGCTACAATCACCTATGCCCTGCGCAATGTTTCCGACATAAGTAGAACATTCGCCGAGATGACGAGGGTGGTGCGCCCAGGCGGCCGGGTGGTGTCTCTGGAGCTGACCCGCCCACCCCGGGGCTTGTTTCGGAAGTTACATCGCTTCTATCTCTACCGCATCACCCCTTTGCTGGGCCGCCTGATCTCAGGCAAGCGAGAGGCCTACAAATATCTACCTGACTCCATCATGGTATTCCCCACGCCTCAAGAGATAAAGGTTATTATGGAGAGTGTTGGGCTGGAGGGGGTGATCATTCACAGCCTGATGGGTGGAGCAGTAACTATCCAGGTGGGAACTAAGGCCCCGACATAGTCCAAGATATCTAACTAAGGAGCATGTTTGTGTCAACCAGCTTAGCAATGGGCCAGCGCACCAAGGCTTGGCTAACCCTGATCCGTCTGCCCTTCCAGACTGTAGGCCTCCTCCCGCTGACTCTGGGAATGTTGGTAGCCTGGAGCCTGGGCTATCCCTTAAACTGGGTGGTGTTGACCCTGGGCAATCTGGCCATTGTGCTCATCATGCTGGTTACGTATCTGGCCGGTGAATACTACGACTTCGAAGGCGATAGCTTGAACAAAGAGTTCAACATGTTTTCCGGCGGCACCAGGGTGCTCCAGGCTCGCCTGTTGCCCCGTCGCCACGCCTTAATTGGCACCTATATCGCCTTTGCTCTGGCCGTTGCCACGGGGTTAATCCTTCAGTTTCGCTATGGTACTGGCCCCTACACCATTCCGCTGGGTGCCTTTGGACTCATCTGCGGCTATTTTTATTCCTCCTGGCCCATCAAGTTGGCCTATCGAGGAATTGGCGAAGTGTTCATCGCTATCTGCTATGGCTGGCTTACCGTCAATACTGGCTACTATCTTCAGACAGGGGAGTTCGCCTTGCTGCCATCGCTGGTATCCATACCTATAGGCATCAGCATCTTCCTGGTAATCCTTATCAACGAGTTCCCTGATTATCAGGCAGATATGGCAGTAAAAAAACGTAACCTGGTAGTGAGATTCGGCCGACAGAAGATGGCCATACTGTACATGGTGTTGGTCACGCTTTCCCTGGGTATCCTGTTCATCGCTTTGCCCTACGGGCTGCCCCGGCTGGCGGCGATACTCTCAGTGCTCCTTCTGCCCTTGGTGGTGCTCAATCTGAGAGCTATAAGCAAAAAGAGTTATGAACAGGCTGCAGCACTGGAAGGATTGTGCGCCCGCACTCTCATGCTCAACCTGGGCTTCACTCTGATCTATATCACCGCCTTTGTGCTGGCGGGGAAAAATACAACAGTATAAATTAAAAATATGTCAAGTTTGTCGCCAGTGGCCAAGCCCTTTTATAATCCTCCAACGCTGTTAGCTCGCCAGGCGCTGAGTGCGCTTTATTTTGCCACTCTCACACGTTGGCGTTATTTGCCTCACTGGCTGTTCAAGGCAAAGAAAACACTACCCACTGCGGCCGGAGCTACTGGCATGGGCTGCATCGGCTTCCCCACCCACCCTGTTTGGGAGGTAACCACTGGCTGCAATCTACGCTGCTGTCACTGCCATGTCAGCGCTGGCAAACCAAGTGAAAATGAGCTGTCCACAGAAGAGGCCAGGCGGCTCATTGCTGACATAGCCTCTATTCCTGAGTTCCGTATGCTGGTTTTCACCGGCGGGGAGCCTATGGTGCGCCGTGACATCTTTGAGCTGGCTGAATGTGCTTCAGCCCATGGTCTGACCATCTGCCTAGCCACCAACGCCACCCTGATCACTCCGGCTGTGGCACAGCGGCTCAAGCGGGCTGGGGTGGTGGATATAGCAGTGGGTCTGGATGCCGCCAACGCTTCGCTACACGATCATATTCGGGGCATGCCTGGCTGCTTTGATTTGGCGATGAGGGGAATTGAGGCCAGTCGGGAGGCTGGCCTGGCCATTCAGATCAATTTTACTGCGATGAAGTCCAACCTTGCTGAGGTGCCCGCTATCTTAGACCTGGCCCACCGACTGGATGCTGATATAGTGCTGCTTTACAATTTGGTACCGGCGGGGCGAAGTGAAGGGGTAGACCTGGAGCTTAGCCCAACGGAGTATGCCGGGTTGTTGGAGCTAGTTGCCAAACGTCAGCGAAGCTGTCGCTCCATTATTGAGCCTACTTGCTCACCGCAGTACTGGCCACACTTACTGGGGAGGAATAGACATGGACCTACTTGGCTGGCTGAGAAACTGTTTCATGGTTGTGTGGCCGGCATCGGGCTATGCTACATTAAGCCGGATGGTGAGGTCTGGCCCTGCCCCTTCATTCCCGTAAGTGGTGGCAACGTGCGCCAGATTCCTTTAAGCCAGATATGGCGTCAGGCAGAGGTCTTTCAGGAGTTAAGGGACAGGAAACACACCAGCAAAGGTAAGTGCCGGGACTGCCGCTATAACCATGTCTGTGGCGGGTGTCGGGGACGGGCCTATGCCCATTTTGGAGATTATATGGCCGATGATCCCTTCTGCCTTCTGGATCAAACCACCAGCGCTCAGCCCTTAACAACGAAGGATTTGTGAATTTCTAAAATCAGAGTTTTGTAGGGTGAGTGAAACCCACCCCTTATGAGGTGCGCCCTAGGGGAAGGTTATGCTACACCCACCCTACCTCTTGTATTTCCAGGTTGTGCCCTGTGAGGTGTCTTCCAGCGTTATCCCCAACTCCACCAGCCCCGCTCTGACGCGGTCTGCCAGTTGCCATTGCTTGGCAGCGCGTAGCTCAGCCCTTATTTTGATGAGCAACTCCACCAGAGGTTGCGCCTCCAGGGATAACTCCTGCTCCTCTTTGAGGGTCAGCCCCAGCAGACCTGCCAGCTCGCGGAGCGTATCCTGCGCCTGGGAGACATCTTTACCCTGCTCTTTCCAAGTATTTATGCTTCGGGCCAGGTCAAACAGGGCAGCCACTGCCTGCGGGGTGCCGAAGTCATCGTCCATAGCCTCGACAAAGCGCTTCCGGTAAGGCTCAGCATCTAGTGCCAGCCCCTGGGCGTCTGTGCTGCTTGATTGTGCCGCCTGGCGCAGCCGCTCCGCCCCCTTTTGGGCTGCCTCCAGCGCCTCCTCACTATAGGTAAGCGGGCTGCGGTAATGGGAGCTGAGCACAAACAACCTGAGCGCATCGGCACCGTACCGCTCCAGCGCCTCTCTCACTGTTATCAGGTTGCCCAGCGACTTGCTCATCTTCTCTGAGCCAAACTGAAGCAGGCCATTGTGCAACCAGTAGCGTACAAAAGGTGCTCCGTTATAGCTTTCCGACTGGGCAATCTCATTCTCATGATGGGGAAAGATGAGATCCTGACCTCCGCCGTGAATGTCAAGGGTGATCCCCAAATAGGTCAGAGACATGACACTGCACTCGATATGCCACCCGGGTCGCCCCAGACCCCAGGGGCTTTCCCAGGCAGGTTCGCCTGGCTTAGTCGCTTTCCACAGGGCAAAGTCCAGATGGTGCTCCTTGCCTTCGCTCTCACCCTCCGGAGCCATGTCATCCAGACGGCGATGGCTCAGTTTGCCATAATCTGGCTTGCTCCTCACCCTAAAATAAACGCTGCCATTAGAAGGATAGGCGTGTCCCTTATTGACCAGAGCCTGGATAACCTCAATCATACGCGGGATTTCCTGTGTAGCCCTGGGATAGACATGCGCCCGCTGAATATTAAGGGCATCCATGTCGGTAAAATAGCGCTCTATGAAGCGCCCGGATAACTCCTGAGTAGAGATGCCCTGAGCATTGGCCCGAGCGATTATTTTGTCATCAATGTCAGTGAAGTTCTGCACATGCTTTACCTTGTAGCCAAGGTACTCCAGATAGCGCCGTACTACATCGAAGAGAATGTAGCTCATAGCGTGGCCAATATGGCAATCATCGTAGGGGGTCACCCCGCAGACATATGTTTTGACCTCGCTGCCCTGGGGCTGAAACTCTTCTTTGCGGCCGCTAAGGGTGTTGTATATCTTCATCTGCCCTTTTCCTCCGGGCGCTCCTGAGCATTCTGGCGCTTCTCAAGCTCCGCCAGTCTTTTTTCCACCAAATCCAGCTTCTCCCACACCGGGTCGGGCAGTATTTCTACAGTGTCGGTGTTTGGGTTGCGGATCTCCACCACCCGTCCAGGCACTCCCACTACGGTGGCATTAGGAGGCACTGAGGATATCACTACTGAGCCAGCCCCGACTTTGACGTTATCACCGATGGTTATAGAGCCAATGAGCCCGGCACCACAGCCTACCACTACATCATTGCCCAGAGTCGGATGGCGCTTCTTGCGCTGCAGGCTGGTGCCCCCCAGAGTCACCCCCTGATAAAGGGTGCAGTTGTCGCCGATCACTGCGGTCTCGCCGATAACCACCCCCATGCCATGGTCAATGAACAGGCCATTCCCTATCTTAGCCCCAGGATGGATTTCAATGCCGGTGAGAAACCGACTGATGCAGGCAATGAGTCTTGGGATGAATGGAATATGCCAGCAGTAGAGTGAATGCGCCACGCGGTGAAATTGGCGGGCATGGAAACCAGGATAGGTGAAAAACACAGTTATAGCACTTCTGGCCGCCGGGTCACGCTCCAGAGCAGCATCCAGGTCTCTCTTGATACTCCTGGCAATCTTGCAGAGTCCCATCAAACTATACCCTTATGCCGGATTGTCCATCTCAAGGGACAATCCGATACTCTAAAGACATAATGCAGTTTAGCATCTTGATAAAGGTGGTAGCAAGTGCCTTAAGACCAGCCCACAAGCAAGGAAAGATTATCTGCTGTGACTGGCCGCCAGCGTCCAGGGGTTGGCCCTCAGCAACACCTTCGCAGCAGTGGTGGCGTTTTTCAGCAAGCTGAGGCGAGAGCCTCCTGAGGGCAAGCGCAGGAAAGAAGGTGAGCGCAGACTGTTCAAATAAGAACCCACATAGAGACGGCAATATTCAAAGTAAAACCGCTTCAGCCCCAGGCTGGTGGGTAACACGGAGTGATGCAAATCAAATAGCTCGTAGTTGGTGGTGGTTAGCTCATCCACCTTCTCCTCCCAGAGCACCGTCCCTGGAAGAGGGGTAAGCACAGAGAACACCGGTATCCTGAGCTTTTTCTCCCGCACATATCTCCTGACAGTGGCAAAATCGGCCTTGCTGAAGTCAGGGTCAACGATGAAAGAAGCCACCACATTGATGCCCAGTTTCTTCAATATGCGGATAGCCTCGTCATTGTCATTGACAGACGTACTCTTGGACAGGCCATCCAGCCCTTGTTGCACCACAGACTCAAAACCGATGAAAACCGCCTCCAGACCAATATCCCGCCATTTCCTGAGCACATCAGTGTGCTTGGCAACAGAGTCAGCACGCACCTGTGCCATGAAATGTTTCTTGATGCCTGCCTGAACTACCGCCTGGCAGAGCGCCTCGTTGTGCCGAATGTCTCCCAAGAAGTTGTCATCGCAGAAGAATACGTGGGGAGCCTCTATTTGAAGCAGGTCATTGATCACCCATTGTGCACTGCGCTTCCGATATTTGCCCTGGTAAAAGCGCCACACTGCACAGAATTTGCAGCGATAAGGGCAGCCCCGGGATGTCTCCACCAGCGCATAGGGACGCCTGGCCCCGTGATAGTAGCGCTTCTGGTAGCGGCGCGTTAGGTGCCTGGCCGGAATCGGCGTCTGGTCGAGGTCAACCAGCAGAGGTCGGGGAGAGTTAACTTGCCAGCCTTGCTGCCCAGCAAAGGCAATCCCGGCTACCCCATCCAGAGAATCACCTCGCTCCCAGGCTCTGAGAAGCTCTGGCGCGGTCTGCTCCGCCTCTCCCAACACCACCGCGTCAGCCTGCCCAGAGAATTCCTTATGGCAGACAGTGGCGTGGTGACCGCCCGCAAACGTGCGAATGCCCGGATTATACCTTTTTACCTTCTGCAACAGCGCATAGGCTTCATAGGTATCTGGAGTAAAGGAACTGGACACCCCTACCGCATCGGGGCGAAAAGACTTCAGTTTGGATTGCAGGTTTGACTCCAGCCTGGCGTCCAGGATTTCCACCTGGTGCTCCGCCTCGAGGCTGGCAGCCACTACCTCCAGCCCCAGAGGCTCGGGGCGTATTACTGCCTGCAGTCCCACCCTGCTGTGGTTTGGCGGGAAAACTAACAGAACTCTCATTAAGCTACTTTTTTCTAATATCCACGATAAACAGCAGGGCCCAACTTTCTGAACTTAAACGGAGTGAAAGCCCGCTGCCCATTCTCATGGCTCTCTTTTGTTGTTACACTCTACCACCACATAGGCTTGATGTCAAGCACAATTTTACTCACCAACTTGCAGCGGTTATTGCTCCACTATGCTATAATTGAATTGACCTGAGTCAGGAGGAGGGGATTATAGTTGAGCTTATCCCCAACGCGATCTGCCTCTGTGTATCGCGGCTTGCGGGACTGGCGAGCGTTGTTATTATCCTCTGGGCAGTGATAGAGGGGCTGTTTGGGAAAGAAGCGGTGACCTCACCGCGAAAGCTTACATTAGTAGCCATCGCCGCTTTTCTCACCTCAATCTTGTGCCTGGTCTATGAACTACGAGACCGTGGAGCAAAGGCCCAGTAATGAACTAGTAGTGAAAGGTTAATTGTCTCAAAAAGCTGGCAATCCTAGACAAGCCAAATATTACCAAGCACTCCAGAGCACCATGGCAGAGCTTAACTCAAACCTACCACCAAAAGAGCTTCTGGAGCATATCGCACGAAGCTGCGCCAACGCCCTCAGTGTTGCTGGCTGTTCAATTCTATTGCTTAATTCTAAGAAAACCCACCTTCTCCACGTGTCCAGCCACGGCTTGGGCGATTGGTATCTCAGGAAGGGCTTCATAGAGGCCGATAAGAGCCTGCCCGAGATGCTCCGGGGTGAGGTGGTGGAGGTGACCGATGCTGGTCAAGACCTCCGCCTCCAATTCCGCGAGATGGCTGAACAGGCAGGCATTGCGTCCATCCTCAGCGTACCGCTGCAGCAGAATGGTGAGACCTTCGGGGCGCTGAGAGTCTATAGCCGCAACCGGCGTATCTTCTCCAGGCGAGACAAGGAATTCGCTGCACGGATGGCTGACCTGAGCGCTCTGGTCTTGCGACAAATTCAGTCGGTTGAACTGACAACTAAACCGTCGCCAGAGAACCAGGAGCTCAAACCGCTCGAGTTGAAAAAGTTAGTCACCTTCGCCCACCCCAGTGAGGAGCAGTTTGCGCGGTTGCTCGACTTCTACGACATCAAGTGGCTCTATGAGCCTCGCTCCTTCCCTCTCCAGTGGCAGGACAATCGCATTGGAGAGATGTTTACCCCAGACTTCTATCTGCCCGAGCTCAATCTTTACGTAGAGCTTACCACCCTGAAGCAAAGCTTGATGAGAGAGAAGAACCAGAAGATACGCCACCTCAAGGAGCTTTACCCAGAAGTAGAATTCAAACTGCTTACCAGGAAAGACTATTCCAACTTGCTGGCCAAGTATGGCTGTGGCCCCCTGGCGGGGGCTAAGGCGGAGGGGGTGGCCAGGGTACTCTTCGGCGACGCCCAGATAGAGGAAAAGGTGAGGGAGCTGGGCAAGCGCATCTCCGACGACTACGCCAGCCACTCGCTTCTGCTGGTGGGAGTGCTCAAAGGGGTATTCTGCTTCATGGCTGACTTGATGCGGCACATATCCATTCCGGTAGCGGTGGATTTTCTGGGCATCTCCTACTACGCCGACGCATCATCCGGGGTCAGTATCACCAGAGACCTTGACCAAAGCATCAAAGGAAAGAATGTACTCATGGTAGAGGATATTGTGGACACCGGGATGACACTCAACTATATACTTAACTACTTGAGAACACGAGACCCTGCCAGCCTTAAAGTCTGTGCATTGCTAGACAAGAGAGTGCGCCGCTTGGTGCAGGTGCCCCTCGACTACGTAGGGTTTGAAATCGGTGACGAGTTTGTGGTTGGCTACGGTCTGGACTATCAGGGGGAATATCGCAACCTGCCCTTTATTGGTGTGCTCAAACCGACAACCAGCGTTCCCCAAACAGAGCGAGAGACAAAAAAAGACTCCGAGTAACCTTGCTTATCTGGCCAGTTCGCCCTCCCCCCTCCCTGTTCAGCATTCCGCTTACTAAGTGAACTGGTTCGCTTCGCAGATAGCCTGACTACTCAGAGTCAAAACTGCTAATAACACACCCCAGCCGCTTTGTCAATAGTTTTGGACTCCATTTTTGCACACACTTTTGAGCAATTTAACAATTCCTTCCCGCAACAAAGACGGCACTGGAGACAAAATACTACTGAACTGGTCAGTGCCAGATTATACAATTGCGGCCAACTTACTGGCGACGCCTCTCAATTTGCCAATATCCAGTTCCTCTGGTATCATCATTTAGGGTTTGTTCTAGTATAATAGGAAGGGGTAGAGAGTTTTGTATGGTTATACGTGATGACAACAACAAATATCTTGACGCACTGATAGCAATAAGACGCGCAAATGAAATCACATACAAAGCTATATCCGAGGCTGTGCGAAAGCATGGTTGCACCAGAGAGCAATTCGAAGTGCTCTGGGCCTGTGAACTATCTGCAAGGCCAGTAACACCTACTGAATTGTCCAGATGGACTTACAGACAGCCACACAGCGTTGTCGGTCTTTTGAATCGCATGGAAAGAGGAGGGCTTGTTGAGAGAAGGCGCAATGAGTCTGGACCCAAGCGCACCTTTGTCTCACCTACTCAGAAAGGACGAAAAATCTTCAAGGCAGCCTTTCCAGCTATGACAGATGTTGTTACCAGGATTGGACGGCGATTGCCTGAGAAGGAGATGGTACATCTTACTCTTTTCCTGAAACAGGTGCATGAAGCTGCTCTGGCGGAATTGAAAAGCTCTATCATCAGACCCGCACCAACCAGAGAGAAACACTGACACTGCAAGCTCATCTGAGTTGGTGTGGAGCATCAGGGCACTGCTATACAGTCTCCACGATCATCATCAGCCCACACTACCTATCGCACTATCACCACCAAATGGGACATAGCTCCGTAATCCGTGGATTTTAATGGCATCAAAAACGCTGTTTTGTCATTGCGAGTCCGCCTAAGGCGGACTTCTCGCAATGACATCTAACGCCGTGAATCTACCTGATAGGTGAGCTTTTTGAATCTGCACCCACGGATTAAGGTAGCTGCACAAGGATTGACAGAATTTTGGGGCTGTAGTAACATTACACCCAGTTCCTACTTTGTTTGGAGGTATGCGCATGAAAGCTATTGACATTCAAGTCCAAAACACAGCCAAGTGGGGGCCATTGCTTAATCCTGAACAAACTGAACAAATAGGGAAATATCTCGGAACAAAGCTAAACTATAATATGACCGACGATGAAATGGCCAAAGTGCTAAGAGATGCCGATGTCAAAGCCATGATTCTTCTCCCCACCAGCGACATTAGAGAGGATATCGGCCGGGTTAAGGAATTGCATGACCGTGCAGCCGAGTGCCAGAAGAAAAATCCGGATGTCATCCTGGGATATTGGGCGACAGTTAATCCGCACCTGGGATACAAGGGTATCCGTGAGCTGGATAGGTGTATCCGAGACCTCAAATTCGTGGGATACTATCACATCACTCTGGCTAGCGGCGTTCCTATGAACGATCCCAGAATGAACCATGTCTATGACCTGTGCAGTGAAGCCAAGGTCCCGGTCAAGCTCAATATCGGCCACACTGCCGGTGGGGCGGGACTGCCCGGCGGAGGCGGTTTCCGTCTGAATTTTGAGCAGCCCATTCCATTTTTTGATGATGTATGTGCTGCGTTTCCGAACCTGACATGTATCTCCGGCCATTGCCCCTGGCCCTGGCACAATGAGCTGATCTCCGTCCTGCTGCATAAAGGCAATGCCTTTGCTGAAAACCATGGCTGGGCACCTAAGTATGTGCCAGAGGAAATAAAGAAAGAGATGAACGGGCGTCTGCAGGACAAGTACATGTTCGCCTCGGACTATCCCTTTGTATCACACGAGCGTGTATTCAAAGAGTGGGATGCCGAGCTGAAGCCCGAAGTGCGTGAAAAGATATACTGGAAGAATGCGGCGAGGATATTCCGCATCAAACTATAAGCCTAAAGCATAGACTGGCTGTAGCAACTCCAGAGAGATAGTCTAAGTCCCATTGAGGCTTACCTCAATGGGACTTACTTTTATCGGTTACCTTCCACGACAGCCTAAAGTTCTACAAGGCTCCATTGGGGTGAAAATATGGGGTTGCGCAAGCACTCAGGCACTGAGAACCTACTTCGATTCCCACTCCTCTATTGGCCGAATTGCATTACCTAGGTTTCCCTCAGGGAATTTGAATTTTGGCCCCGCAAGTAGAGACCCAACAATTTTCATCAGCCCCATAAGTTCCTTTTTAGCGTCTTGAGGAGGATTATGACCTTCATGAACAACATCGTTTCTCCTTTTGACAGCCTTGATGGCATTCTCTACATCGCCCACAGGTAGCTTCAGGGTGGTCGCTACAATCGTAATTTGAGCTGGCAGAGGAAGCTCCATGAACTTACTGGCTGACTTACGAAGTGTTTCAGAACTGCCTAGTCTACAATCTACAAACTCTTGCAGAGCAATCTCCAAAGCAGACACGCCTTCGATAAAAGCATGTTTCAAATCATCCTCATCACACAATTGATGGGCTAGGGATAAAATAGATGCTGCAAGAGAAGGTTCATAGTCCTGTTCAAGTGCTTGGCTCAGGTCTTGCCAGTCTTGCTCAGAAAGGTATTCCTTAAAATCTCTGTCCAAGCTCATCGTTGAATATATAAATCCCTTGGCCTTGCCTGGCATAAACTTTTCCCAACTTTGACCTTCATCAAGACTCCATTGTAAATTTAGCCTTAAGTGACAGTAGCTGCCAATGGTGCACTCACGTGAATCCCAATCTTCCAGCGGCTTTATCCAATATTGCCCATAGTTTGTTCGTAAAATATTAATAAACTTAGATAACACCGGGCAGAGCAATCCTTGCACTTTTTTCCCAAGTCTTATGTATCCATCGTCGTTAGTCATTGTATTTTTTAGAGGTGTTATTTCTTCTTCTGTTAGATCCCAAATCAATAACTGTCCCGATAGGGGTCCTGCTTCGAGTTTGGCTTGCTTGCGCATTAGGTTAGGATCAACCTCGTGCCGTTTAGAATCGAATATGATTTCTCCATCGTCTACAAAACCGAATCGCTCAAACCAAAGCTTGAACTCGCAATTTTGGTCCTTCCTTACTACAGTGATTGCGTCCGCTTCACCATTCGGGAGCCACCTATGGAATAAGGGTCCATTCCATCGATTGAGAGGTGAGATACTATAATCTTGCAGATTAACCTTAAATCGCAGTAGAAGTCTAGCCATGACCTTTGCCTCAGTTCCCCCTTCATGATGTTGCCATCACCAAATCCGCCTGGCTGGGCTACGTTATTCCCTGTTCGGACTCTTCATCCTGTTCCCTTGTTGTGCCTTTCCAAATGCGACTGCGGGCATGAGTGGCCATAGGCGATAATCTTGCAGACCCCTACGA
>Ga0315282_10001646_pt1 | contig 41918 bp, 37 predicted proteins | sample YL17G07_20_MG_FD_203693 | JGI IMG/M metagenome (GOLD analysis project Ga0315282, IMG submission 203693) | Sediment microbial communities from Yellowstone Lake, YNP, Wyoming, USA - YL17G07_20 | ecosystem: Environmental > Aquatic > Freshwater > Lake > Sediment | place: USA: Wyoming | collected...
TGTCCATGGAGTTGCTTGCCGGCATGCACCTCGATCATCAACCGGGAGGTTTCTACTCACATCGCGATGCGGCCCGCGCGCGGATCGAGGCCCTGGAGGGCATCATCCGGTTCTGGCCGTACATGTCCGTGGTGGATTCCTTTCAGCAATGGGTCTACGAGAATCCGGACGCCGCACGCGATCCGAAAAACTGTGATCGCACTTGGGCCGCCTTGTGGGATACTTACATGCGGGGAGTGGACTGGAGCGGGCTTAAGGACGCCAAAGAGACCGGTTGGCAGCGCAAGCTGCACATCCATACATATCCGTTTTACTACATCGAGTACGGTATTGCGGAACTCGGCGCCGTGCAGGTATTCGGCAATGCCTTGAAGAACCCTCAAAAAGCCCTGGCTGATTATCGCCGCGCACTCTCTCTGGGCGGAACGGTCTCCTTGCCGCAGTTGTTCGAGGCCGCAGGCGGCAAATTCTCTCTCGATGAAAAAACCTTGGAAGAAGCGGTCACGCTCATCGAGCGCACGATTATAAAACTCGAAAAGGAGAGCGGCGCCTAAAGATTTTTTTGCACGGAGTCATCATTTATCCGCCGTGCTTGATCGATGGGGCGATGACCGCTATCTTGCCGAATTCATCGGGCGTCTTTGCGATGTTTCTGTTTTTTCCTGTGGGATTCAAATGAAGCGCCGGCTTGAGTTTCGGATTAAAATATCCGATGGCGATCTCGCCGTTCAATCGTGCGCATTTCATGATTTCCTTGAACGAAGTTTTTTCTTTTCCGTGCGGGAAATAATCTTTGGCCGCATATATCGCGACTTCGTTTCCCATCATCGTGAACAGCTCTTCGAATATCATTTTTCGTTCGGGTTGCTGCGCGATTTGGACCAGGTAATTGCTGACGAATTCGGAGCTGATGATCTCGACTGTATTTCCGAAAGATTTTGCAACGATCCGATTGCGCGCATCCAGCAGTTCGACGATGAATTGCAGCGATTCTGAGTCCTCCGGAATCGCATCGGTTTCTCTGAGATCGTTCATGATCTTGATGATGTAGGTAAGTTGCATGAAAACATTCGCGTCATGACGGTCGCGGTCTACGTGGTCATCCAGTAGGATAACGTCGGTCAACAAGGTCCATGGGATATCGATAGACCCGACTGAGGTCCCGGCTTTTATGCTTTCCGTCTGTCCGCATAGGGCGGCATCCTCAAATAGCTTTGAAACGTGATGATACGCGATGTTCGGATTGCGATTCGTCAATTCGTGCGGCTGATCTGCGTACACGTGGCTTCCATCAGGCAGAAAATCCTCGAGATGTCGCAAGACCAGTTTCTCTTTCTGCCCATGGCCCGACAGTAAAACGTGCTTTACGTCTTCCTGCTCGTGTATTTTTTCTTGAATTGAAAGAGGCGGATCGGCTGCCGCGGCCTTGTCATATTTATCCGCTCCCGCGCTGTCGTTTGCCACGAGTACGACTCGGCAGCCCGCGCGGCTTCCATCCTCGGATGAGGGCAGCTCCAAGCCCGGATGGGGATTCAGGATATGGCGTCCGCCTGAATAGATCAATCCGAATGGAATAGCCTCCGGGTAAGAGAAAAGAAGCTGATCGAATTTTGTGACGGACCGATCGATCGGGACATCCGCGAAATAGATTTCCGCGCCGGCAGCCGTCGCCTTGTCATCCGATGACATTTCATACGACAGCAGATCTTCAAACACGGACAGCACTTCGGGAGCGATGATGCTCTGGGCAATTAATCTCGTGAGGAAATCGACGGCGCCGATAACGTAGACATCCAAATAATTTTTAACATGTTTAGGAAGACCTTTTTCAATCATTACGGCGCTATAATGCGAATCGACGGCCACTACAACCGGTATCTTTCGAACCGAAATAGGCTGCTTTATTTCAAGTTCGGGAGCAAACTCGTCGTCAGGTGCGGAATATGCGAGATAACATGCCAGGATGGTCTTCAGAATGTGCGCATCTTCCAGTTGTTCAATATCTTTGTATCGAATGGGAGATTGAGTGGCATGAAGAATGGTCTCGCTCTCCAAGTCGTATCCTAAAATAATGATTTCCTTGGCTTCATGGATGTTCAGATTTCGGATTCTCTCGGTCGATTCAATCGCGCCCCTGCGAAAGATGACTTTTTTGCGGAATCGCGATTTGCAATATCGTTGACACTCCTCCTCCATTTTTTCAACGTTAAGATCCGACATCACCACGATATCATTTGTCCGGCAGGTGTCGGTGCAGGATAGTTGATCGATCACCGAGAAGACTGTGCTGTTCCATCCGAGAATGACCGTGTGATCGGAACAGGATATTTCCTTTAATCCCTTTCTCAAGCTTTCAAGCCACCTTTGCAAAGTCGTCGTCATAATCGAGATGACGGCTCCGCCGAAGATCAGCCAGCCGAGGATGACGATGGATGAGGACAGGATTTTGGTCCAAAGACCTTTGTCTTCTTGAAGGCTTCCCGGATCCATGATGCGTCGCCACGTCCACCACAAAGCCGTGCGCGGGCTTTCCACATCGGTCGTGAGAATCGCGATGACGGCGCCGAAAACGGTCAATGCGAATGTCGAAAAGAAAAGGATGCCGATCTGGGTCCGCAATGGGGCGTGAATATAGGTCTTATCCAGAAAGTTTTTTATTGTCGCTCCAAATTTTTTATGTTTTGCGCTCATTAGGATTCTCCGCATTGCGATTGTTTAATCTCATTGAAGTGCATTGTCATTTCGGAATATCAACATGACGAATTCAACGCCGGTTGCGCATCAAATCGGGCATGTTAGCCCGAACGATTGAACCGCGCAATATTTCATCGCAACGAATTTATCAAGGGCGATTCGAAGAGATGGTATTGGTAAATTGTCGCGCTTCAGGAAGACGAGGCGGCTGGCTATAAGAAGCACTTCCCCAATCCTCGGTAAGTGGGTTCGGCGCCGACAAGGCGGCCGTGCTCGATGAGGAGGTATTCGTCGAAGCGTTCGGCGAGTTCGCCTGCTTTCGCATGTCTGAAGAGAACCGGTGCGCCAATGGCGATGCGCGGAGTAGAAGGGCCTGCGTGCAGCGGCGTTTGCACCTCTCCGGCGCCTTCGAGCGGCAACAGCGACAACCCGTGCGGCAAGAACGGCTGCGGCAGCTTGTCCGCTGACGCCTCGCCCGAGGCGACATACCCGCCGCCGTGGCAGGTGACGTAATGCGGATCGCTCGAACGCACCACCTGCAACGCAAAGAATCCGGCCGGTTTGAGATGAAGCCCCTGGAAATAGCTGAACAGATGCGAGCAAAGAAATCCGCTGCCGACGGTGACTTCGGTCACGGCTTCATCGAACGGCGTCCAGCCCAGCGAACCTGTGCCGCCGCCGTTGAAGAACCGCAACTCGACACCGGCATCGCGCAGCGCCTTTGAGACGCGCGCGCGCAGCGAAGCCACCCACGGGCGGGAAGCCGCTTTAACAAGCTTGCGCACGGGATTCATCGTCGTGGAAAAAGGATTGGCATCGGGAATGCCGGCAATCTGCGCCTCGTAAGCCATGACGCCGACGATATTCACGCCGCCCGCCTGCCTGGCGTATCGCACCAAATCCAATACCGCTTCAGGCGTGCGGACTGGGCTGCGACGCACGCCGAGATGCAACCTCCCGGCCGCCGGACGAAGCGACACGTCCAGTTCGATGCAGGCCGCGAGATCGACCATAGACTCCCGCGCCGCCTTGGACAGCGCATCCAGATGTTCCCGGCAATCGACGATCAGCGACGCCGTTTTGCCTGCCTTGGCCAATCGAACGAGGCATTTCATGTCGGACGGCTGGACGGACGGATAGGCCACGAGCAGGTCGTCGAATCCCTGCGCAGCGAGAAACTCCGCCTCTTCGCACGTGAAGGCCATGACGCCGCGCATGACATCCGGCGCCTTTTCACATATCCGGCGCAGCAGGTACAGGCAGCGGAGCGACTTGCTGGCGACGCGAATGGTCTTGCCGCGATTTCGCACAAAGCCCGCGATTGTTTCGATGTTGTCGTCAAAGGCGTCAAGATTGACCAGCGCAACCGGCAGGCGCTTTCCGCGCAAAATATCGCAGTACTGCTCCCAAGTCACTTCAGTTTGGTCCATGTTTTTTCCCGAACGAGATTTCTTCAAATACGCCAAGGCCTCACCTATTTTCCGCCGACCATTTTGATTGCCGCTTGCCGATATATCGTCTCCGTCGTCTTGCCCAAGCACAGCTCTTCTTCGTAATAGTCGGGATGACCCAGCGGATGAAAATCGGTTTCGGGAATGAGATAGCCCACTTCGTTGCCGCAAACCGACATCAGCATCGGCACGGGCGCATCCATGAACGACATAATGCCATCCATTGCAGGAAACACGGATACGCCCCAGGGGTCGCCGAAGTCGTAGCTGCTTTCAGTCCGGCCGATGAACGTTTCGGGAAACGTTTCGCCGGGCGAAGTAACGAGCGAGAGGGGACCAAGACGCAGCGAGGCGATGCGATCGGAAGTGCAACCGAACCAGCCGCATGACTCGGGTTGATCGGTCACCAGATCCTGTTTGTCAAACTCCAGCAAGCCCACCAAGAACGCTAGGATGAACGTCGGACTTTGCACAGGCAGTAACAATTTTTCGACATCCGCCTGCAACAGCGGTGAGGGAACAGGGTTGGCAGCCCGGATGGCGTCGATGGCCAGATCAGCAATGTCGTAGCCCAGGCTGCGGGCTTTATCCCACGTGCCGTCTTGCAGGTAGACTTGGTTGCCGTGCTCGTCCATCATTGGCGAACCGTCTTCGTTACGGCCGGGCACATCAACGCCGGTCGGAGTCGCCAGGCCGCCTAGCGCGCCGGAAATGTAGACACAATGGCCGCCCACTACGTTACTCACGCGCTCGCGCACGTAGCGCGGGAAATCGGCGCTGATCAGTGTTGACCGGATCATCACTTCCGGATGCGCGTGCCAGTTGATCAACGTGGCGACCGGCTGACCCTGCTCATCCGCGAATTGCGCCGCCGAAACCCAATGGACCGTGATTTCCGGTTGGCGCAGATCGGCCATGAGTGTTGGGTAGTTCGAGTCTGGGAAGTTTACAATCGCCGCCGCTGCGGTCATTGTCACCGGAACCAGGTGATCGCATACGTCAAGCACCAGGTTTGTGATCGCGTCCTGCACAAAGGCCATATACTCGGGCGAAACGCCGCTTGTAAAAACGTTGGGGCCGAAGACGCCCAGCGTGTCCGGCGCTTCGTGCGTGTGTGTCGAGGATATAAGTATGTTTTCCTGCGCCAGCCCGTGTTCGGCCAGTCGCTCTTGAATCTCGCGAATGCGGGACCGCGAGAAACCGAGGAAGTCGAGGCTGACCAGAATCACTTGTTGACCCCCCTGTTTCAGCGCTAAGGCATTGGCCTCCAGATCGTCATGTACGCCGGTCGCCAGACGCGAAGGATAAATGCCGCCTAGATAGATTGTCTCAGGATGATTTTGCGGATTGGGAGTAATGATTACGCTGCCGGCAGCGGCATAGAGAGTCGTTTCCTGCACGCTGTCGTCGTCCGTCGTATTGTTATCGAATTCTGAATTGGCATTGCCGCTGCAGCCGATTCCGCAGGAAACACCGAAAAGCAAAAGCGGCAGGCAAAGTAAACACAAGGCCCGCATTGTGGTCTTCATGACGTTTTTCCTTAACGCTATAAAATAATTTCCAAACTATACATTTGCTCGCCCGGCCAGAGCAAGTGGACTGATGTTTATCTTTAGAGTTGGCCGGTTTTAGTCAATTGAAACTGCCGCCCTCTATGCGGGATTAGTCGTCGAAATCGCGGGATCAGGAGTTGACCGCGGCAACTACGCGCTCGCTTGTGGTGATGACCGCAAAACCGAACGCAAGGTTAAGGAGACTTGCCAAGTGAAACTCCTCGTTGATGGAACCGGTGGCGTCCGCGGGGAAGAATACGCGAAAGTCGCGCATATAAGCGTCCCGCGCAGTCGATTCGCAGCACATGTTTGTCATGATACCCGTCACCACCAAGTCTTCGATTCCTTGGCAGCGCAGGATCAGTTCCAGGTCGGTGTTATAGAACGCCGAGTAGCGGTGCTTGAATACGACTTTCTCTGACGCCAAAGGAGCAATATCCGGATGAATCTCGCTTTCAGGGCTGCCTTCTATGCACATTCCTTCCCACCACCAACCCATGATTCCCGCATCGATTCCGGACGGATGGTGCACATGTCGCGTGTAGATCACAGGCCTGTTGGCCGAACGGAAGCGATCAATCAGCATCTTCAGGGTTGGCAAGATCGCTATCCCCCCGCATGTGTAGGTCGGAGAGTCGGCTTCCAAGAAGAACCGTTGCATGTCGATGACGATGAGCGCCGCATTTTCCCTTTTAAGTTTAAGGTGAGTCTTGTTATATGGCGCTACCGCATCAAGCCAAGCAGATGTTTTTTGGGGGAGCGATTCAGTGGTTACATATGGCGTCATCAGTAACTCCTGACGTTTTGTATATCAAACAGTGTTTTTATTTTTGGTGACAACAGCGAAACTTTCTTTATGGCTACCATGTTATTCCGATTTTTCACGCTAGTCGACTCCGAGCGCGTAGGGTTAATGTGCCATTGCATGTTCGGATACAACTCACAGCGAATTTTCCAAGAAACTTTGATTTAGCTTCGGTTGTCTGTATACTATTTCTCAAATATCAACCAACTAATAAGGAAGAAATAATGAAAAGGCTGCTTTTCTTTGTGGTCTTGGCGTTGCTGTGTATCGGCCTCGGCCTGTTGCTTTCTTGCTCGTCGAGCAGCGGCGGCGCATCACGCGGCGGCGATGACGCCTTTGGCGATGACGATGATATCCCCATCGATGACGACGCTACGGATGATGACAGCGCCTCTGACGATGATGCCACTGATGACGATGTCTCAGACGACGATGCTGGCGGCGACATGTGGACCGACCCATCTTCGGGCTTGACATGGCAAGTGACACCGACGGCCGGATATCGCCAATGGGATAATGCGAAAGCTTATTGCGATAATTTGAGCTTTGGCGGGTATAGTGATTGGCGGCTGCCAACCATCACCGAACTGAGGTCCCTGATCCGCGGCTGCGATGATACAATGACTGACGGCTCATGCGGTGTGACGGATGATTGCCTGGCTTCAAGTTGTTTAAATGATTCATGTAAAGGGTGTACCCAATGGAATGGTCCAGGAAGAGGTGGAGCATATTGGCCGCCTGAGCTTTGGGGAGAAGTTCTTGACTGCTATTGGTCTTCATCGGCGGTCTCGGGCGGCGGCTATGTGTGGATCGTCAGTTTCGACTTCGGCTCTGTCCGCACATTTCCCCTCGGCAACTACGTCCATAGCGCGCGTTGCGTGCGTTAGTCTGCATACTGTAGAAATTATGATTCGGTTATTGGGTCATTTGATTTTTTACCGCGCCTTAAACACGAGGAGGAAAGGATGAAAAGGCTGCTTTTTTATGTGATCGTGGCATGGCTGTGTATCAGCCTCGGCCTGCTGCTCTCCTGCTCGTCGAGCAGCGGCGGCGGCGCTTCGCGCGGCGGCGATGACGCCTTTGGCGATGATGATGATGTCCCCATCGATGACGACGTTACGGATGATGACGACGCCTCCGGGGACGACGACTCGAGCGGAGGCGGCGATGACGACTCGGGCGGCGGCAGCGACGACGATAATGGCTCGAATGATGATGACGCGGCAGACGATGACACCGGCACCGGTGACACCTGGACCGACTCTTCTTCGGGCCTAACCTGGCAGGTGACGCCGGGGGGTTGGATGATTTGGGTCGATGCCAAATCCTATTGTGATAACTTGACATTAGCAGGCGGTGGTTGGCATCTGCCGACGATTTCGGAACTGCGCACGTTGATCCGTGGATGCGACGGCACGGTAACGGGCGGCTCCTGCGGCGTAACGGATTCGTGTCTGGACAGCTCATGTCAGGACGAATCCTGCTATTCGTGCGAATATGGTTTTGGTCCGAACAACGGCTGCTACGGGCCTTCGGAGTTGCCGTTAGAATGCTATGGGTTTTGGTCGTCTTCGCCGGTTGCGGACCTCGTCAACGGCGCGTGGGCCGTCGGTTTCAACGGCGGCTACGTCAGCTACGGCGACACCATCGGCAACGTCTACAACGCCTACGCGCGGTGTGTGCGCCCATAGACTGTGATTATTGGGGACTTGGTTCTTTGGTTCTTAAAACGCGCCGAGGGCGCACGGAGAGGGAGAAAATAGTGAAAAGGATATTTTTCTTTGTGTTCTTGGCGTTGCTGTGCCTTGGCCTCGGCCTGCTGCTTTCTTGCTCGTCGAGCGGCGGCGGCGCATCACGCGGCGGCGATGACGCTTTCGGGGATGACGATTATGTCTCCGGCGATGACGACACCTCGGATGACGACGCTGCGAATGATGACGATGCCTCTGATGATGATGCGTCCGACGATGATGCCTCTGATGACGATGCGTCCGATGACGATGATGACGCAGCGGATGACGACAGCGGAGACGAGGTAGCGCCTAAGCCCTCGGATGATATCGGTGTTTTTGTCGCAAAAACCGGAAACGACGACAATCCAGGCACCATGTCCCAACCGAAACTGACAATCAACGCCGGTCTTGATCTGGCAAGAGACAAAGGCAAAGATCTCTTTGTTGCCGAAGGGACATATAATGAAACGATAACTGAGATGAACTCCGCTGTTTCCTTTTACGGAGGATACGAGCCGACGCACTGGAATCGAAACATCGAATCCTTCAAGACGATCGTCGATTCGGATTCGCCGAATGGCGTCTTATGGATTTTAGATTTCACTGCTTCGGTTGCGATTGAAGGGTTTACAATACAATCTTCATGCTCCGGATCACGAGGGATCTGGATTTACAGTGGAGTCGGACCGGCTGTTGTAAATAAAAACAAAGTGATCATGGATGGAGTATTAAATGAAGGAATCGATATAGGTTTAGTTGATGGCTTGATTATTGTGAGTAATAACAATGTCACGCTGACCGGGAATTCCAGTGGTCCCGGAATCAGTGGCTTTACAGCTTCCTGTAGTAATGAAGTCACCATCAAAGATAATGTTGTGAATATCGCATCAAATGGGGCCGGTAGTACCGCCAGCGGGATTGAGGCCGGCAACAGCTCGGTCGTGATCACCAATAATAAAATTACGAATCATGGCGGTTCTACAGGATTGTATACAAAAGATGCGTTAGCCGTACATATCTCGGACAATGAAATAGAAAGCGGTGAAGGCAACAATGAATCATTTGGACTTTTGGGGTTTAATTCAAACAACGCCACTGCTGAATATCAAATAAAAAATAATAGGATAAAATCCGGATCGCTTAGCGGCGATGACGCATATTCCATAGGTTTGTATTTTCTGTCAGATGCAGGGGTTCCGTTTTCAGGGGTTGTCGAACAAAATTTCATTTCTTCAGGAACGGTATCCGGAAACGGGTCCCGAGCAGTGGGGATACAAATAGCCAATCTGACAGGAGGCGCGGGAATCAGCAATGATAAAACCTCACTTGCATTTGTGAATAATGTAATTCAAGCCGGAAATGGTGGTTGGGGGTCGGAAGGTTTTTTCTTAGATGATTTGTTATCGGAGATCGTAATAATCGATAACGATATATCCACAGGTACGGCGGATTGGCACAGCTTCGGAGTCGGAACATTTATCTCGACTCAAAAAATACCGAAGCTGGTCAATAATTCGATTACTTTAGGAAAAGTCACCGACGGTCCTGCAACCGGAATTTATTGTGAATATCTCCAGGACGCTGCTGTAAATGTGATCCACAATGATATTTGGTCTTCAAGCTCTTTTTGTTTTGTAAATAACCTTTCCAATATTTGCATCGATGAATTGACCGTTTTCAATGAGTGCCAGTGGGATGGCTGCGCAAGCGCAGACAGCAACATAAGCGCAAACCCGTTGTATGTAGATTCCGGCGCAGGTGATTATCATTTGTCAGGCGGAAGTCCTTGCATCGATGCCGGTATAAAACCTACACCCTGGTATACCGGAGATTCCATTTATGTGGATTTTGAAGGAGACACAAGACCTCAGGGCGTAACCTGGGACATCGGCGCCGATGAGTACAAGGCAAAATGATCTGCGGGAACGGCTGACCTTTAAGCATACACATTCTCCGGACAATAGACCGTTGAATGACGCGGAACGCTAAGATTTTTCCAGTTGGGACAAATCCGATCGCTGAGGATCTGTTGGAAATCAATGGATTAGAGAGGTGTCCAATTTTTTCAAAAACAGGACTTTTTAAGCATCAAATGGGATCGGCCTTAAAAGTTCTTTAATTCGATTTTATTTTTTTGTACAATCCTTCTCGAATACCAATCAAGTTACCAGGAGAGATCCATGAGAAGACATTACTTCTTGGTGCTATCGGCGTTGCTGTGCCTTGGCCTCGGACTGCTGCTTTCTTGTTCGTCGAGCAGCGGCGGCGGCTCTTCTCGTGGCGGCGATGACGCCTTTGGCGATGACGATTATGTTACTGTCGATGATGATGCCGCGGATGGAGACGACGCTTATGATGATGATTCAGGGGATGATGATGTCGGAGACGATGCCACGGATGACGATGCCGGCGGAGATTTGATCGATAATGGAGATGGAACAGCAACCGACCCATCTTCCGGTCTGACATGGCAGGACCCGCCGTATGCTGCTTACTTTACTTGGGAAAAGGCGAAAACCTACTGTCAGAATTTATCCTTAGCCGGCGACGGCTGGCATCTACCGACGATTTCGGAACTTCGCACATTGATACGCGGATGTGACGGAACGATTACCGGCGGCGCCTGCGACGCAACGGACGATTGCACGGAATACGATTGCGAGAATGATCCGTGTCACGGCTGTGGGTTTGAGGAGGGACCCGGGAAAGGCGGCGCTTATTGGCCGTCTGGAATATCCGGTTATGCATATTTTTATTGGTCGTCTTTGCTGGTCGTGGACGAGAACGATTTCGCTTGGAGCGTTGATTTCAGAACCGGCAGAGTCGGCTGCGGCACACGCCTTGACGAAATTCTCCAGATTCGTTGTGTGCGTCCTTAGATGGTGATTTTTGTGGTTAGATAAACTCACCACATACTGAGCCTTTTCGTACGATGACGATTTGGTCATTTGATTTTTTGCTGCGCTGCAAACGTGAGGAGGGAATGATGAAAAAGCTGCTTTTTTTTGTATCCATTGCAGTGATTTTCTTTGGCCTCGGCCTGCTGCTTTCCTGTTCGTCGGGCGGTGGCGGCGGCGCACGAGGTGGAGATGACGCCTTTGGCGATGATGATGAAATCCCCATCGATGACGACGTTACGGATGATGACGATGGTTCCGACGACGATTCAGGCGATGATGCCACGGATGACGATGCATCCGGAAATCTGACTTGGCAGGACCCGCCGTCGAGTGATCTCATGACGTGGGATGAAGCGAAGGCCTATTGCGACAATTTGAGTTTTGACGGCCACGACGATTGGCACTTACCGACGATCTCGGAGCTTCGTAGTTTGATTCGTGGCTGCGACGCGACGGTCACCGGTGGCGCCTGCGGCGTGACGGACGATTGCCTTGATGCAATCTGTTGGAACCATGCATGCGGTGGCTGTGATCGCCTGGCGGGTCCCGGTTCGGGTGGAGCTTATTGGCCGGATGGAATGTCCGGTGAAATCGACTGGTATTGGTCGTCTTCGCCGGTCGCGGACTGGGACTACAGCGCGTGGTACGTTGATTTCCTCGGCGGCTGGCTCGTCAACTACTACGTCGACATCGGTACCTATGCGCGGTGTGTGCGCCCATAGACTGTGATTATTGGGGACTTGGTTCTTTGGTTCTTAAAACGCGCCGAGGGCGCACGGAGAGGGAGAAAATGATGAAAAGGATACTTTTCTTTGTGTCCTTTGCAGTGATTTTTTTTGGCCTCGGCCTGCTGCTCTCCTGCTCGTCGAGCAGCGGCGGCGGAGAAGGCAAAGACGACAATCAGACATGGCTGCTCCCAGATCCGAGCTTGGCCTATACTTGGGATTATGCGATATCATGCTGCGCGAGCTTGAGCGCTTTGGGTTATGACGATTGGCGGCTGCCGACGATCTCGGAGCTTCGGAGCCGGATTTATGGCTGTGACGCCACAATGACTGGCGGTTCATGTGGAGTAACGGACGATTGCCTGGATTCAACGTGTTATAACTACCAAGCGTGTGGAGGCTGCGATTACCTGGCGGGTCCAGGACCAGGAGATGGGGCGTATGGGCCATATCCAATGTATGGTGGTGTCATCCAAAACCTTGAATATTGGTCTTCTTCGGTGGACCCGACCGGTGGATCTGCATGGGGCGTTGATTTCCGATTCGGCAGTGTCAATGACTATTCCTTCACCTCCTATGACGAAGATCAGGGCAAAACCCTATATAACATGTACGCTGCGCTTTGTGTGCGTCCTTAGACCATGATTTTTGTGGTTCGATAACCAAGAGTTTTTCACTCAAAAACTCGCCGACTACATAGTTTTCTATAAAACCCGAAGACACTATAAATCCTTGGGCCTCCAAAACACTGTCAACTTCCTTTTTCGAAACGATATGAGGGCGCATATGTTTTTGACTTATACAAAGGATATTATTTGTTGGATAAATTTGATAAAATAACTCTTATCTTGAACCCTTTTCGTAGGTGAAAATCATGAAGACGTGTCGATCACTTACCTTGATTGCGGTCTTGGCGGTGATGGCGATGATGGCCTTGGCAAGTTGCGACTGTAATAATGACGACGACGACAGCAGCGGATCGGATGACGATAACGACTCATTCGTAACAGATGACGACGTGCAAGGCGATGATGCTGATGATGATTCTGTCGATGATGATATAGCTGATGATGACTCTGCGCCAGATGACGACACAACTCCGATTGATGACGATACGACGCCGATCGATGACGACACGGTTGATGATGACATAGCCGATGACGATACGATTGATGATGATGCAGCCGATGACGATATAACTGATGACGATGCTGTTGATGACGATACAGCCGATGACGATACCGCGGATGATGACGCGGCCGATGACGACACCGTCGTGCTTGACGGCTTCAGTGTATTGATCGGAGACTTGCGTATCGATTTGGTGGACGGGGGAATACCCGGTGAATACGGCCTTTCCATTGCGATGAAGGATGATGGCGAAATTCTGATCGCCGCGATCAAGGCGCGCTTCCTGGTTCTATATCATTACAACAGCGGCGTTGTGACTCGGGAAATATTGACGGCTTTTGCGCGCTTTCCGGATATGAAGCTCGATTCGCAAGGCACAGCGCATATCGTATACATCGACATGTGGAATAATCAGTTGAAGCACTTGATCGTTACATCATCGACTTCTTGGCAGGAAGAAACAGTGGACACTGGCAATTTCGCCGATCCGCCTTCCATCGCATTAGGACCTGACGGTAGTGTACACGTAGTTTATTATTATTCAGGCGAAGTGCGCTACGCAAATAATGCAGGCGGATCATGGACTGTAGAAGTCGTTGATACGGCGGAAAACGCGAATGAACCATCGATTGCGGTGGATGCCGCAGGCAAGGCGCACATCTCTACTATTTATGACTCCCAATCTGCTCCAAACGCCTTGTATTATTTCACCAATGCTTACGGGACTTGGCAAAAGCACCTGGTAGCAGCCGGAATGATCTATGAATACCTGATGGGTTCGTCGATAACCTTGGATTCACAGGGCATCCCGCACATTGCGTATTCCAGGACCGTCGCCTATGGCGGATACGTAGATTCGGTGCTCTACTTTGCCTCAAAGGTAGGCCCCATATGGACAAAAGCACAGGTTCCCTCGCCGCCGCGATTACCCTATGATTGGGATTCCGGTTTTCATCATATTCATTTGGCGATGGATGCAGAGGATAATGCGCATATCGGCTATGGTTTTTATCATGCCTACGATGCAGGCCTCGCACAATCTACAAACGCCTCCGGAATATGGCTTTACGGAGTTGTCAGTTGGCAAGATATGGGACCTGTATCGATGATTCTGGATGCGGATGGAAAGCCTCGCTTCGCCTGCCAACGATTATCCGATGAAGCCCTGGTTTATTTTGATCAGGAATCAAAAGTCTGGAATGCACAAGTCATCGATGCAGGAGCGGATAGAGGCATGAACAGCGGAATCGCGGTCGATACGCAGGGGCGGATTCATATGGAATATCTTGATCAGGGATCTTACGACCTTTATTATGCGTTGGGTCAGGACGGCTCATGGAACACCGAGATCGCGGCGCATCAAGGAATTTGGTACGAGCAGTTGGCTTATTATGGCTCCGATATAGTCGTCGACGCAGCCGGAGACCCGCATATAGCCTATATTTATTTCGACGAGAACAACGGAAGTTGGTTGAGATACGCCAAAAAGCAGGGGAGCGTGTGGAATATAGAGACGGCTACTCCTGAACCGGACGGTTATGAGAGATACATGGCTTTGGCATTAGATTCCAACGGCGCGGCGCATGTCGGTTGGAGCTATGATCCGGCGCGTTACGCCACCAATGCCGGCGGCTCTTGGATCATTGAATATCCTTACGACCCCCAAATTTACGGAGAATCCGGATATTACATATCGATGGCGGTGGATGCGCAGAACTGGCCGCATATAGCGACTACTGCGGGGCGATTGGAATTCTATGGCCTTGCTTATGCGAAACGAGTCGTCAATGGCTGGTCGATCGAAGAAATAACCATAGACCAGTTGGGGGAGCTTAGCGGCCTATCCTTGGCATTGGATTCCGAGGGGCATGCGCACATAGCCATGTGCGGTCCTTGGGGCGCCGGTCCTTACACCGCTCAAGTGAATTATTTAACAAACGTGTCCGGTGAGTGGGAAATGGAGAACGTTGATACTTTGATCTGTGGAAACTATTGTGACCCTGTTCCGATAAGCGACTGTGTTATTGCATTGAATAGCGCGGGAAAGGCCCACATCCTTTATAATTCCGATCTCGATGTCTATGCGAACCTTGGCAAGCTGAAGTATGCAACGAACATGAATGGCGATTGGCGCACTTGCTACCTCGATAAGGCCGGCAGGGTCGGCGACTTTAATTCAATCGCTATCGGCGCTGACGGGATGATTCATGCCTCATATTACGGTGAGAGCGCAGCTTGGCATGCCGCCTTCCCCGAAGGGTATTGCCCATTTGACAAATAAGCATTAATTAAAAACATGACATTGCGAGAAGGAGCTTATGATGGACGCAAAATTATTTTTTATGGCTATCCTGATTCCCTCATTATTGGCGGCTTGTCCTGAGTCGTCGGTCGCAGGAGAACCGATGAAATCGATTCAGCTTCCGCCTCCTCAGACTGACGGCGGACGGCCTCTGATGCAGGTATTGAAAGACCGTCATTCCACGCGCGAATACAGTACACAAAAGCTATCCGACCAGGAGATGTCTAACCTGCTGTGGGCGGCATTTGGCATAAATAGGCCCGACAAAGGCGGACGCACGGCGCCCTCGGCGCGCAATTCACAGGAAATCGACATATACATTGCGCGCGCTGACGGACTTTATCTATATGACGCCAAAAACAATCAACTCAAGCCGGTGTTGGCCGAAGACATTCGAGCCGCGACGGGCATGCAGCCTTTCGTCAAAGAAGCGCCGATCGATCTCATATACGTGGCGGATTTTACAAAAACCAGCGGTTCTGAGGAGGACAAGATCCTTTACTCCGCTGCAGACACCGGCTTCATTGCCGAGAATGTTTATCTCTTTTGCTCATCCGAAGGGCTGGCCGTTGTCGTTCGCGGTTCGGTCGATCGAATGGCCTTGGCAAAGACCATGAAATTGCGCAACGAACAAAAAATCATTCTATCGCAGACAGTCGGATATCCGAAAAAGTAATCGACGACGTCCCAATACAAACGGTTGAAAAATTTAGTCCAAAGGATGAGAATCATTGTCGGTCGCGAACGAACCCAAAGGCGGCTATCCGCTTTTTTTGAAAGGAAGCGCACCTCATGAAACGCATATTATGCATTACCGCAGTGATCGCCATGTTGTCGTTTTCTTCAATTGCGCGAGCAGATATGGTGCGATTGATTTCCGCAAGCCCCAGCAGGGTTGTGATCGAGTATACGATCCCGCCTCCGATTTTGGACGCCGTTGCGGCAAACGGGGCTTCTTGGGATTCCCTCACCATCCCGGATGCCGGTTTCACAACCCGGATCGGCCGGCCTCAGTTGCCTTTGATCTCCAGGCTGATCGCCATGCCGGACAGGGCGGGCGCATCCGTAACGCTTTCGGATTTTAAAATGAGCACCTTGGAGTCATTGAACGTGGTTCCATTCCAGAAGCCTCCGCTGCGGTGCTCTTGTTCCGTAGAGCCCTTTAAGGTGGATGAGGATTTCTATTCTACAGACGCCTTGTGGCCTTCCTCTTTTGTCGAACTCGGAGTCCCTGCAATCATTCATGGGTTGCGAGTGATCACCGTGAATTTTTATCCGGTGCGTTATAACCCGATTACCGGAATAGCCGAGGTTGTCAGCAGCGCCAAGGTGGAAATCAACTTCGAGGGAAAAGATTTACGCAATGTTCCGATTTCAAATACCTTGCATTTGTCTCCGGCTTTTGAGCGGATTTTCAAAGATCAAGTGCTGAATTTCGGGCAACTCAGAAACGATCCCTCCACAAACTGGGAACCTCAGGACGGCCTTTATCTGGTTTTGGCGGCTGATGATTACCAAGACATCATCGATCCGCTGGTTCAATGGAAGACCATCAAAGGTCTGCCCGTTGAAGTGCATATGACATCCGAACTCGAAAGCGTTACGTTTCAGAAAATAAAGGAGTTTATTGCCGACAAATATGCGAACGCCGAGGGAGGCCTTGATTATGTTCTATTGGTGGGCAGTTACACTCAACTGCCGCCGGGAAACGGCATTAATGATACTCCTACAGATCATCTGTACACCACGCTGGAAGGAAACGATTATTTTCCGGATATCGTTATCGGAAGATTGGCGGTGCGCAATACCGATCAAGCTGCCATCGCGGTAAATAAGATGGTCGATTATGAAACCGCTCCGGTTACGGAGACCACGGACTGGTTCACGTCAGCCATGACAATTTCCAGCAGCCAATACCGCGACGACCTTAATGCGCAAACTTGCGGACAGATCTACACCCAATTGGGTGATTTCACTCATGTGGATTATTTCCTTAACAGCAACGGCCAGGCTACGGCGAAGAATGTCACCGATGGCGTTAATCAAGGACGCAGTTGGATCAGTTATTTTGGCCACGGAAGCGAGACGGAATGGGCCAGCATCTGGCCGCCGTATACCAACGACGATGTTTTGGCTTTGCAAAACAACGGTAAGCTGCCTGTGGTCATCTCCATTGCGTGCTCCAATGCCGCGTTTGATTATCCTTCTCCATGCTTTGCGGAGGTATGGATTAACGGAGGCCGCGATAAAGGCGCATCTGGGATTTTCGCAGCCAGCAGAGACACGCCCTTCTTTTATTCGGATGCGATCGGGATTGGCGTAAACGCAGGTTATTTCTATGCGGGATTCACAACCTTTGGCGCTGCCTGCACTTATGCCAAGCTGTTCATGTATCATTACTTCCCGGAACCTGCCGGCCAAACAACGGAAGAGGTAATGCAGCAATTCCATGTATTCGGCGATCCGGAATTGAACGCTTGGTCCGCGGTTCCGGCAAACATGGAAGTGACATATCCGGGCGAAATTACTACATCAGATTCTTCCATTGCTTTCCTCGTCAAATTGAATGGGCAACCGCTCAAACAAGCCTTGGTTCACTTGTTTAACGATAACTTTACAATCAGCTCAATCATGAGGACAGCCGGAGACGGCACTGCAACGATTACACTAGGAGAGCCGCTGGAAGTCGGGTCTTACCATATTGTAGTGACCGGCAAAAACGGATTGCCCTATAGCGGAACCCTTGAAGTGCAGGGGTCTGCTGACGATGATACGGGAGATGATGATTCCGGGCTTGATGATGATGCGGCAGATGACGATTCTATAGACGACGATGCCATGGACGGTGATGATGCCGGAACGGATGATGACGAGAATTCTGACGATGACAGCGATGACGATGGCATGCCGCCGTCATCGGATGAGGAGGAAGGGAGCTCATCGGGCAGTTGCGGTTGTGCTATTTAATACGAAAAGATAGACTGGATAAAGACCGGGATGGTAATCGCCAAGTCCTTTGATTTATAAATTCGATGACGGATTTATTTCTCCGGGATTTAGTGCTGATGGAGCAAATCTGATAAAATGAACGACTATTACAAGTCACCACACTTACGAATTGAAGCACTAAGGCGTTGAATTTCTGGAAGGGTCAACTTGACGGATAGAGAAGTTTGGGTATTATCAGTCCTTCGCGGGGCTGTAGCTCAGTTGGAAGAGCGCTTGAATGGCATTCAAGAGGTCGTCGGTTCGATCCCGATCAGCTCCACCAACGAAAGCCCGGCTCCGGCCAGGACCGGGCTTTTAAACTTTTTCATAGGACTCTTGATTTGACACTAGGGGGGGCCATGAAAAGACTCCATTTACTCCTTATCTTTTTAATCCTTGGAGCGGGATCGTCTCTTCTTTTCAGCGGCTGCGAAACCTCAGGCGGAGGCGATGACGACACTGCCGTCGATGATGACAGCGGGGGCGATGACGACAGCGGTGAATCGGGCGATGATACCGGCGATGACGATACCGGATCTTTGCAAAATTTAACTGTGACCATCACATATGGCGGATTGCTTCAAGGGCCCGTGTATATTTTGTTATTCTCGTCAGAGAGCGCCATGGAATCCGGAACCGATCCGAGTTACTCATACAAAGAAGAGGGCGTCGGAACATTTACAATATCGGATGTGCCTAAGGGCGATTGGTATATACTGGCCTTTTTAGAGCCTGACGGTCTCGGGTATAAATCATGGAAGCCCCATGGATCGCCCCAGAACAATCCGGTGAATATGCAGGATCAAAATGCTTCCATCACGATCGATCTATCTCTGACCAGGCTGGTGTTTACTTTTTATATACCGGGCGGTTCAGATATGGGAATAATCTCGTTTTTTGAAAATGGCGTACAGGACCAGGTATTGGTGGATGGCCAAGATTCGTCCAATGACGGTTACAACCCGGTCTTTTTCCCGGATGGACAAAACATAGCTTTTATCCATGTGAATAACGGGCAACCTTCCATAGCCGCCGTCAACCTGGATGACCCCACTAATATCAAAATACTCGCTCAAACATCAGGCGATAATCTGAACCTCTGCGTAGCCGCCGATAATAAAACCCTAATTTATGAAAATGAAATTGCACAAGGTAACCGTGATATCTATGCCGTTCGAGAGGGCGAACAACCGTGGCTGGTATTCGGCACGGATAAAAACGAATATTCGCCTCGTTGCACCCAAACAGGCGATTTTGTGTATATCTTACAGGACACTGAGGAATCGACTCAAACAATTTATAGAGTTGCTATCGACGGGAGTTCAAGCAAGGATATCATCGCTGACCCAAATAAACCGCAAATAGAATCCTTTTTTCCCGATGGCATGGGGAGTTATGTATACGCCTCAATCGTGCTGGGAAGCCCGGATTATGATGCCGAAAAGATCACGGTCTCCGATGGATCGATCACCAAATTGTACGATTCGCCGGACAACCAGCATGAAACGATGATCTCACTCTCTCCGGATGGAACCACTTTGGCGGTGGCTGAAAGATTTTCCCCGGGACCGGAAAACGGCATCTCTATTTTGCCTTCCACAGGCGGGACTTTGACCACAATTACAGACAATGTGGACAACAATATGCTGGATTTATATCCTCTTTTCTCTCCAGACTCCCGATGGGTGCTCTTCGTTCGAGCACAAACCGTATCCCCACACGACATTAGTATTCACTCTAAATCAATAGCAAATAGCGAAGACCGCATATTTACGCCGGCCGCTGATTTGGGCGTGGTTTTAATATCAGGGTATGATTGGTATCCATCCGATGGCAATGGAAGCGAATGGTTCTCTTTCGTTGGAATGACATCTTATATGAAACACTAATTAACTTTTTACATATAGCTACAGTGGCACAGTTATTTTAGAAAGTCGGAAGAGAAGCGGCCGATGGCGTAGGCCGGGACATCAGCCGATTCTTCCAGGGAAAGAAACAATCGGTTGCGGCAGACATGCGGGCGCAGCCATTTCCATAGTCTTTCAACGGGATTGAGTTCGGGCGAATAAGCGGGCAAATAACGCAATCGGATGTGAGCGGGACGTTGAAGATCGTTCGCTTTATGCCACCCCGCCTGATCTACAATCAATAGAATCGGCTGGTTTGGATAGGCGTTCGAAAGCTGGAGCAAAAAGAGGCCCATCATTTCCGTGTTGACCCAGGGCAGCATCAACGAAAAGTGCTTGCCATTCACCGGACGACATGTGTTCAGGCTTCTCGTTCAGAGACTCCTTTGCGCGATCCGCCAACTCCTCATTGATCAATTCCTTTGGCCTGGACATGATTTGCCCTCCTTTCGGACAAATCATGCCCTTTTAACTGTCAATTAGATTTTTATATAAGTCTTGAATAAATCTTAATGGTTGCCTTTCTGATAGCGGCTGACCATTTTTAAATGCTCCGGATAGGTCCGCGAAAAGACATGAGAGCCGTCTCCTTTTGCGACGAAATAAAGCTCGTCGGTGGGAATGGGATGGAGCACGGCTTCGACAGAGCCGCGACTGGGAGAGCATATGGGCCCGGGAGGCAAATCTTTATCGATATAAGTGTTGTATGGAGTCGGAATCCGCAGGTCCGCCTTTGTTAAAAGGCCTTTGAATTTTTTGAGTCCGTAGATCACAGTAGGATCAGACTGCAATGGTATTCCGGCAGCCAACCGATTCAAAAAAACCGCGGCGATTCTCGGACGCTCCGACGCCAAGGCGGTTTCCTTTTCTACGATGCTCGCAAACATGAGCAATGTGTGCAAACTCATGAATCCGGCGGATTTGGACCAACTCTCTTTCCAAAGATTAAAAGTTTTTTCAATGGAGTGCGTTATAATCTCCGAAGCCGTCGTTGATTTGATGTAATAGTAGGTATCCGGAAAACAATAGCCTTCAAGGGTGTCGGCCGCTATGCCGAATTTCGTAAGAATCTCCGGATTTTTGAATAATTCTTTGGCCTTGTCCGCTCCGGAGATATGAAGCTCGGCCATACGGTCGACGATTTGATTAAAAATAATTCCTTCGGGAAAAGTGATTTTACGGATCAACATTTTCCCTTCGCGCAGAATACTCGCCGCATCTGCAGGGCTGAATCCTTCGCGCAACTCGTATTCGCCTGCTTTCATCGTGGGCCCTTGCGTGATTACCGAATAAAGAATGAAAGGCCAGCGATTGGGGAGGACTCTTGAGGCTTTGAGGATCGACGCGATCTGCATCATTCCGGTGCCTTTTGGGATCTCGATAATGACGGCTTTGCCGGGCGTTGAATGGAAAATTTGCCATGCAATGTAAGGCGCCGAAATCAAAATGATGATGAGACCGATAATTAAGAGAGTATTGGATCTTTTCATAATTGGTTACCGAGAAATTTTTAAAAAATAAGATCTTAAAATAGCCGCTGCCGCGAACATATCCAATCTTTCGCGCTGTTTTTTTTGAGAGATGCCCGCTTGCCGCATATCTTCGAGAACCTCGAATGTCGTTAATCTTTCGTCTTCCATATGCACAGTGATTCCTTTGGTTCTAAGCGCTTCGGCAAATCGTCGGGCTTCATCGGCGGATGGGCCTTCCGTCCCGTTCATATTCAACGGGAGCCCCAGGACGATTTCGTTTCCGCCGTATTCCCGAATTGCCGAGGCGACGGCTTCCATATCGGATTTTTCGTTCGTGCGCAGGATCACACGCAAGGGCATGCTTGATCGCAGGTCGGTATCGCCGATCGCCAAACCTATCCTGACTTTACCGAAATCAACTCCCAAAATGGGGTTGCCCACTCCGCCTCCGGTACGACATTTTTTTAGCGTATCAATCTATTTTACAAAAGCGACAAAGGGAGAAAGCCCCTCTTTTTCTTTTATTGCCGCAGCCATGGACAACGCACCCTCTTTTGAAGAAAACTTTCCTACACGAACCCTGAACCATGTGCCCTTTCCCGGAATCTCCACTTTGACAATATAGGGTGAAAGCCCTTTATTGGCCAGCTTATTCTTCATAGTTTCAGCTTCAAAAGAAGTGGGATAAGCGGCAATCTGCACTGTAAAGAATCCGCCTTCTCCGGGTGTCAGATTATCCTGGACCACGGGAATGGATTCCGCGCCGCTCGGGATTCCCCCTCCCGCAGCGGGTTGTTCGCTTGCAATATCGGGTTCGGAACCCATTGGAGGAGTCGAGGGCGTGGATGAGCTTGGCGTATTCGACGGAGGAGGCAATGAACTGTTTTGATCCATAGGAATATAGCTTGATGTCGAACTTGTATCGTAAGGTGTCGCCGGCCCCGGCGGGGTTGCAATCGGCGTTGGAGCGGCATTCGTTTCAGGCGGTTTTGTTTCACTTGGCAAGGATGTCAGCAGATCGGAGGGTGCGGCGGGTTCGGGCGCCTTCGCTTCGGTCATCCCTTCGATCCGACCCAAGCCTTTTCCAACCACCACGCCAAGCGCAAAGATCACCAGCAATACGACAAGCCCTCCGATTGCTATGAAGGCAATCTGCCTGTTGTCCAGACGAATTTCATATTTGGTTCGAATTTTTCTAAGATCTCGCACTACATGCTCTCCGGCGCCGATACGCCCAATATTTTCAGCGCATTTTGCGTTACTATGCGGACCGCACTGCACAAAGCAAGCCGCGCCGCGGTAATTGCCGGATCATCGGCCAATACCCGATGATTGTAATAGTACGTATGAAATTTATTGGCAAGCTCATATAAATAGGTAGTGAGCCGATGCGGTTCGTAATCGACGGCAGCCTGGCGGATCAATTCCGGAAATTCAGCAAGGCGCCGCGCGATCTGCGCCTCCTCTTCCAACTGCAATGCGGAAATCTCTATGTCTTTGACGGATGGAATCGGGATGTTTGCTTCAAGGGCCTTTTTAAAAATAGAACAAATCCTGGCATGCATATATTGCACATAATAGACGGGGTTTTTCGACGATAGCTCTTTGGCCAACTCCAGATCGAATTCCAATTGCGCATCGTGCCGCCGGGTAAGGAACATGTATCTCGCGGCATCCACGCCGACCTCTTGATAGACCTCCTCCAAGGTCACAAACGTTCCTGCGCGCGTGCTCATGGAAATTTTCTCGCCGCCGCGGGTGAGATGCACCATCTGAATCAATAGGACCTGAAGCGCCTCAGGATCTTTGCCCAAGGCCTGGATTCCGGCCTTCATCCTGGATACGTAGCCATGATGATCCGAGCCCCAGATATCGATCAGTCTTTCAAAACCTCGTCTGAGTTTATTGGAATGATAAGCGATATCTCCGGCCAGATAAGTTTTTTCTCCGGATGATTTAATCAGCACGCGGTCTTTTTCATCGCCGAATTTCGAGGCGGCGAACCAAAGGGCGCCGTCGCTTTCATAGGCCAAGCCTTTCCTGCGCAATCCATTCAAGGTCGCCGTGACGGAATCCTTTTCATACAGGGTTCGCTCTGAAAACCAATTGTCGAAATGCACGTTAAATCGCGCCAGGTCGGCCTTGATTTCGTTCAAGATTTGATCGGCTGCATAGAGGACGATCTGAGGCAGGTCGGTCTCGGTCAAGCCGGTTCCTTTTTCATGCAGAAGCTTTTTTGCAAGATCGACTATGTAAGCGCCTTTATAGTGATCGTCCGGAAACCGGATGGTCTCGCCTAAAAGTTCTTTATATCGCAGCCAGACGCTGTTTCCGAGAGTTTGAATCTGCAAGCCGGAATCATTGATATAGTATTCGCGAAAAACGGAATGTCCGGCAAATTCCAGCAGATTGGCAAGCGCATCTCCAAAGGCCGCGCCTCGACCGTGGCCGACATGCAGAGGTCCGGTGGGGTTGGCGGATACGAATTCGACCATGACTTTTTCAGGGCTGCCGATTACGCGGCATCCGAAATCTTTGCCTTGTCTCTCGATTACCCCGATAATTTCAAACAGCCCGGCCGGTTTTACAAAAAAATTGATATAACCGGGCATAGCGATTTCGACCTTCTCAATTATTCCATCGGCATCTTCGATGCACGAGACCAATAGTTCCGCGAGCTTGCCGCGGTCCATCTTTGCCGATTTTGCGAGAACCAAGGCAGCATTGGAAGTAAAGTCGCCATGCTCCTTTTCTTTCGGCGCTGTGACCCGGAGCGGAGGGAATGGGAGATCGACGGAAATCAAATTTTTATCAGCAGCTTTTATCAGCGCTTGCTTTAAAAGCGCCTCAAGACGTTCTTTCACTGCTTTTTACTCCTGGATTTACCGGGAAGGATTTCTTCAAATTCCTCCTCTTTTTCTTGTTTTGCCTGAGCAGGGTTGTCTTTGATTTTGAGATCGCGGGAAAAATAGAGACATCGGGCGCCTCCGCTGGGTTCGAAAAATCTCTTTTGGCAGGTTTCTCGCCATGCGCACAGCATACATGAGGGTTTTTCCGACGTCGTCATTCTTTTGTCCCCTCCCTCTTTTCCATTTCAGATTCCACAAGAACGCGATATGCATCCGGCCTGCGATCGCGTATAAACGGCCACTCCTTCCGATGCAAATCCACAGCATCGGTATGGATCGAAAAAAGCATTACGCCTTCCTGGTCGTTTGCCGGATGATCCAGCAGTTCTCCCAACGGATCCATCCCAAAGCTGCCGCCGCCGAACGAAGGCTCTTTACCGCCGGTTCGATTAACGCGAATAATATAATTGCCGTTATAAAGGGCCATGGCGGACAAGGCTCTTTCCCAGACATCCTGGTTGGCGGATGTCGCGGCGGTCAGGTAGAAAATCAGCTTGGCCCCGGAAAGAGTCAGCGCCCTCGCCGCTTCCGGAAAAAAGGCATCCCACCCGATCAATACGCCGAAATTTAACGAGCAGGCGGAAAATACCGGAAATCCGTTGTCGCCTGCCGCAAAGTAAAATTTTTCTTCCCAACTCGGTAACTGGGGCACGTGCGCCTTTCTATATTTTCCAAGCACAGATCCTTTTGCATCGATCGTGACGGCCGAATTGAAAAATGTTCCTTTCGGATCCGACTCAAATAATGGGCATATTATTGCAACGGAAAATTCCGCTGCGATTTTGCACGTTGTTTCTATTATCGGGCCGTCGGCAGGCTCTGCCAAATGGAACGCTTGTTTGTCGATCTTTGCCGGAAACCATGGCCAGAACGCCAGCTCCGGCATGGCCACTATTCCGGCGCCGTTCTTCGCGGCCAGTTCTATCATGCGCCTGGCTCGATCCAACCCTGCATTCAGCGTGGGGCTTGGCGATAATTGAATCGCAGCGACTTTGCAGTTCACATTCAATGTTTGCTCCCTTAATGGCTCAGGTATTTTTTAATGAAATCCAAAAAAATCGTTTGGGACTCTTCGTTCTTGGCAAAGATAAAAGTTCCATGAGCGGTTCCTTGAAATATCTTGATTACATGTTCTCCCTTATGTGTTTTTACAAGGGTCTCGCAAGTTTCGGCGGAATAGGCGTCAAGCTTGGAAGCCATAAAAAGCAACGGGCCCTTATAATCTTCAACCGCCTTGGATATCTTTAACAGTTTGTACTCAAATCCCGGCGACAATAAAGCAACGGCTCGAATCTTTGAGTCGGGCCTTGCCGCATAAAGCAAAGCGACATTGGCTCCGAGCGATGCGCCCGCCAGGCCGATGCGTTTAGGCTCGACATGTTTTTGTTTCGAGAGCCATTGGACGATAGGCCCCAGATCATCCACCATTTTGGCATAATGATGCGTGCTGAAATTTCCCGCGGCTTCCAAAGAACCGTCCTTTTTGTTAATGCTTTCTCCATGTCCTCTCAAATCGATGGATAGCACATTAAAGCCTAACGCTTGGATTTTCGGGGCCATTGTTTCCCAATTTTTTCGTGTATTGCCCATCATGTGCATTAGAATGATTGCAGGCGCTTTTTTATTTTCGACCTCCAAAAACGTTCCGTGAATAGTCAATCCATCCTGCATTTCGATGGTGATAAGTTGCTCCACTACTCCCTCCGCCAAGACCGCATAAGAAGCGATGAACAGGAGCAGCAGAACGACAAATATTCCAAGATATTTCATTTGACGATAATTCTCCTTTTACAACCATCGATGCGAATCATGCTGAAAACCGGACCCTTAAATTGAAAATATTAATACCAGACGCCATCCGGAATACAATCCAAGTTGTTGTGGTAAGAATTAATTTATTTCTGATTTGGTAAATAAAAAAACTCGGCATGCTGTGATCGGCAATCAATAAGAAATATGGGCGCTTTTTATCTCGCCCTCATGTTTAGTAATAAAATGCGTCTCGCTCCCGGGTAAATCCGATCGGATCAACCGCCTGCACAAGTGCATCCGCCAAGGCCGGAACCATTATCACGGGCACTGTTTGGGATGTTGCCGTTGAAACCGCCGTTGTCATCATCCGCTGCATCGTCGTCAGCCGCATCGTCATCCGCCGCATCGTCATCCGCTGCGTCGTCGTCAGCGGCATCATCATCTGCTGCGTCGTCGTCAGCCGCATCATCGTCCGCCGCATCATCATCAGCCGTATCATCATCAGCCGAGTCGTCATCGCCGGAGTCATCGTCAGCCGAGTCGTCGTCGCCGGAGTCGTCATCGCCGGAGTCATCGTCAGCCGAGTCGTCGTCAGCGGAATCATCGTCTGCGGTATCGTCGTCGGCAGCTTCGCTTTTGTCATGGCCGGATTGCATTGTTTTTGATATTGCCCTGGTGGTCTTAACATTCATTGTATCCCAAATTGCGTCCGATCCGCCAAAAGCTTTTGCTCCATCAACAAAAGCATAAAGATTCATTTGTGAGGGTTTGTCAGAAGAAGAAAAGGTCGAATTCGTCGCATAAGCTATGGAAGCAAATACTAGAATTCCTAGTACTATCCCGATATAAATTCGTTTCATCATTCTCCTCCGGATGTCAAAAGTAGGGCGAGTATACATGGAATGGATTCCATCTGTCGAGTCCTTGTTGGTTATTGAATAAACTTTCTTGAAATAAATCAGCCTCATTCGAGCAAAAGGAAAAGCCGGGAACAATTCGTTAAATAGTTATTGAATAAAAGAGTCGGATCGGAGACCCCGAACCCATGAAAATCCTGGCAATTTTCAAACGGCTTGTGGATAACTTTTTCCAGGCATCCCCGCAAACCTTGATTTTACGCGGGTTTTAGCCTGTCGGCTCTTTAATTTGATGAATTTTCAAGGGGTTTTTGAACAATGATGTCTAAATGCCGGAAAAATCCATATAAAAAATCCCGTTAAATTTCAATGAGATATAAAAACGCGTTGTATAGAAATTAGATTGTCGAAAAAGGCAATGTTTTATATTAAGCGTCTCGTTAAGCTTTTTGTTTTTCAGCTATTGAGGTCGGTCGTACATCTGATCCTTTCCTGTGTTTGACCCCACTTGTCCACAAGTTATCCACAATTTTTTTTTCAAAGGATGCCAAATAAAAATGTCGAATTTACAAGTGGCTTTTTAAGGAAGTATAAGCGGATAAAATAAAAGCGGTTTCAACGGCTTTTGTTATTTTGCTTCCTTCAATACCGGATTCCAGACAACCGGATTCGACAGATGATCTTGAACGGCGTTATCGATTGAAAAAGCCGTGGACTTTTGTGATTCAGCCAGATTTGCGGACTCAGAAGGATCCTGGGATAAATCGATCAAAAATTTTTGCTTTTCCGGCAGAGTTAGTTGATATTTAAAGTTTTTTGAATACGCAGCGATCTTTTCATAGTCAGGCAGAACCAAATCTGAAAAAATAATCCGGTCTGATGAATAGGAACGCTTCACCAAAGCCAACAAATTTGCTCCATCGGTAGGATTGGGAGGCACTCCGTTAACGGCTCCCATCAATGTCGGGTATATATCCACCAGGCTGACATGCTGCGCAAATTTTTGGGGATATTTTTTTGAAGCGATTCGCTTTGGTAACTGTAAGATCAATGGGACCGACAAGATTTCTTCAAAGAGAGTTTCGCCGTGAATCAGCTTTCCATGTTCCTGGAACGATTCGCCATGGTCCGCAAGAATCGCGATCAAAGAAAATTGGTCCGGTTTCAAGATATCCAGCACCTTGCCGAATTCGCGATCCGCAAATTCAATCTCGCCGTTATATAACATTTCAAAAGCTTTCAATCCCGGCGTATTCGGACCCAGATCTTTACGCTTCGGCAATTCAAAAAATGGAATTTGGCCGATGGATTGCAATTCCGGCGGCAATTCACTAGTGCGGACCGCCACCGAATCCGGATGGAAATAATAAGGATAATGAGGGTCCGTGTAATGCAGAAATACAAAAGCCCTGTTTTCGTTTTTGATCATATCCGCGAGCGCCGAGATTTGCTTGGTGATCCAATCTCCTCCGGCCCAAGGTCTGAATTCAAAAATGTCGAATCCCTGGTCCCACCCGGCTTGGGGGTTTATGAACCCGCTCGTTTCGCACCCGAAAGTGGCGTATCCGGCCTGCCTCATTCCTTCGGCCAGCGTTACATACTCAGATGGGATAAAGTGAGATTTCTGAATGGTTTTAGTGGCCGGATTCAATGTCGCGGAAACGATCCCGTGTCGGGTCGGATAAAGGCCGAGAAAAATTGAGGCCATGGAAGGCACTGTCCACGAGCTGGGAGCTACAGCATGTTCGAATACCAGGCCCGAAGATGCGATCTTGTCGATATTCGGGGTCAGACCGAGCTTTCCGCCATATGCGGCGAGGCGATCCGCGCGCAATGAATCGAACACAACCAGCAAAACGAGTTTCGGCTGCGTCGTGCGGTAATGGCAGGATCTCCAAAGAAATACCAGAATGAAAAACGATATAATTCCGGCAATGCCGTTAGCAAGAATCTTGATCCAAAGATTCTTTGACGATTGACTCGGTATGGTAGGTGCTTCCGGTTCCAAAGGGCCTTGACCGTCCATCCTCAATTTTGCTTGCTGTATTTTGCTAGAGCCACTTTGTATAGAGCTATGATCACCGCAACAATGACAAGAAACGTGAGCAAATTTACCGCCATGTTGGACTGCAACAATTTAATCGGAAGTTTGATGCCTGCAAAAATCAGGATTGCCAATACGATTCCCATGATTGCTTCTCCTGCAATTAAACCGGAAGAGAACAGGACGCCGCGATGATTTGCCTCCTCAGCGAATAAAGCCCCTTTTTTGGAGGCGACACGAAGCACCGCAGCCGACAATATGCCTCCGAGCAAAATCGGCACAGAAAGGCTCAACGGCAGATAAATACCCACTGCCACAGGCATGACGTACGCGCGGATTCGGCTCCCTTTGCGCTTGAGAAACTCGTCCAGGATCAGCAATGCGATGCCGATTCCGGCGCCTATGTAAACCATTGCCCAGGGCAATCCGCCTCCACCGAACAGTCCTTTCGTAATGCTGGCGAACAACATGGCTTGCGGCGCTTTCAGAAAAGGCACTCCCTCTTTTACCTGAACGCCGATGCCGTAAGCGCCATGAAGCACGGTCAATACCGGAGCGATTGTAAATGCGGGAACCACAACACCCAGCACCAGGCCCCATTGTTGGCTTTTTGGCGTCGCGCCTACAAGATAGCCTGTTTTCAAATCCTGGCTTGTATCTCCGGCCATGCAGGCCGCACAGCAAACGACGCCAGCGACTCCCAGCGTGGCCAGAATTCCGGCGGTCCCTTTGAATCCGAATATCAGAAGCACCAGAGCCGTAAACAGCAAAGTACAGATGGTCATTCCGGAAACAGGGTTATTCGACGACCCGACCAGGCCGACAATATAGCTGGAAACGGCCACGAAGAAAAACGCGGCGATCACCATGATCAATGCAGCGACAAATCCTATAATGAAACTGTTCGTAAGCGATGTGTAAAGTCCTATCGTCGCTAATATCAAAAGGCCCATGATCGGCAGGATATGCTTCATGGGGATATTGATCTCGGTGCGCTTTTCGCTGTCGGACCCGCTTTGTTTTTTCAAGGCTGCAAATGCGCCGGAAAGACTTTTTGCAATCCCGGATCTGACTTTGATTATGGAGGAAACACCTCCGACAATCATTGCGCCGACGCCCACATAGCGGATCTTCGAAGTCCAGATTCCCCATGCCGCATCCAAAGCGTTGCCGTCCGGAATTCCATAAATATATGCGATGATCGGAATTCCGATCAGCCATCCGAGAACACCGCCGGCAAAAATCAGCACCGAGATGTCCAAGCCGACGATATATCCGACTGCAATCAGAGCAACCGACACATCGGACCCTCCGTACCAAATGCTTTTACCGGCTTTAACTGCGGTCTCGAGGGTTTCTTGGAACAGCGACAATCCTTTTTTAAATCCTTGAAATAAAATGCCGACTATCATCGAGCCGAAAACAATGGCCATTCCCGAACCGCCCGTTTCGCCGACTTTCAGCACCTCTGCGCAAGCGACTCCTTCGGGATAGGCCAGCTCTTTTTCCTCTACGATCAGCACGCGCCTTAAAGGGATCATGAACAGGACGCCCAATATGCCGCCGATAATGGCAATGCACGTTACCGGCCAAAACTCGAATTTTGTCCAAACTTGGGTGATCACGAGCGCAGGCACCGTAAAGATAATTCCCGCCGCCACCGCTTCGCCGGACGATGCAATCGTTTGGACGATGTTATTTTCCAAGATGGTCCCGCGCCGCAGAACGCCCCTCAAAATTCCCATGGACATCACGGCGGATGGAATGCTGGCCGAAACGGTCATTCCCGCATAAAGCCCCAAGTACGTATTGGCCGCAGCCATGACCACAGCCAAGATCAATCCGAGGATGATGGCCTTCGCCGTAAACTCCGGTACGGTCGTCTCCGACGGAATATATGGAACAAAGGGTTTTTCAGACATTTTGGCTCCGAATTAAAATAAGGACGGTGCGATCACCCTCTTCATTAATCGTATCAAAATGAGATCTTACAGTTTGATTTTATACGACGATTTGCCAGGCTTCACCTTAAGGTTCTTTTTACCTAGCGAAATACCGCCGGCAAGAACCTCTACCTTATATTTTCCAGGGGCTAAATTCATTTCAGCGGTCCCGCTAGCATCGCATTGGGCTTTTTTTCCGTCTGCTTTCACAGTAGCCATGATTGCGGGGATTCCTTTGACGGTGACGACCAATTTAATCTTGTTATCCTTGGCAAGAGCAACGGATGCCGCAAACACAAAAGCCAGCAGTACAACGAGAGCAATCGCTTTTTTATTCAAACTTCTTTTGCTCATTGAAACCTCCTTATGGAATCACTGTAGACGGATATCCTTTATAGATTTATCAGATAGACCAGATATTAAGAAAACCCCAATCCAAAAAATAAAGCAAGAGCGTTTTTAAAATTTGGGAAGCCGTTTTTCGCGCAACAAAAAGTGAAAAAACCTTTAGATGTTTATTCCAAAGAGCAGAGATTCCATCCGGTTTTTCGAATTGGCATAAATGCTTGCGAACTTCCTATTTTCCTTTGCCCGGCTTGATTCTATGCACTTCCGCAGCAATATTTTCTTTGCCTTCTATATAATATAGAATTTCCACCTCGTCACCGTGCTTCAGAGTTTTCGGATCCAACACGAGGTCGTTAAAAAGATACTTGGTTTTTTTGTCCACGCGGAATTTGACTTCGATGCTGTTTGTAATAACGACCATGATTTTTTCATCCAGATCGAGCTTTTTAATATGTCCCTGAATGCTTTTTACGGGAGGGGTCTCAGCTATGGCCATGCAGATACTCACTATCCAAAATACCAAGATCAGGCAGCATATTCGTTTCATAAAAATTCCTCCGGTAATAGACATTTAATCCCCGATGAAGAATAAAGTGTGGATAAAGTACCCAAGTCGGGAATTTCTGTCCAGCAAAATGAGTTTTAAGATATGATTTAAATAAAAGATATCATTATAATATTTCTATTTTGATCTTTTATTTATTCAAAAATTTTTAATAAAAATTATTTTGCCTTGAAAAAAGAAACTTGACAATGAAATAGCAGTTCTGTATTAGAAAGAAAACGCAATATATAGTGGGTAGAATTGCCAAGTCCATCAATATAATGAGGACTTCATGAAACGATATTGGATTAGTATATTTTTTGTTAGTATATTATTTATCTCTAATTTTGCTTTTGGCGGACAGATTGGAGCTTTATCTTTCAATGTAGCCGAAGACAAGGATTTTGGAATCGCGGGCGCCGGATTAGTCGGTTTTTCGCAAAGAGAAGTTTCGATAGTCCATGATCAGAACAAAACAGACACGATTTCTTCAACCCAATTCAATGCAAAATTTACGGTCGGCCCCATTAAATACGTCGATGTTTACGGAATATTCGGCGGTTCCGACTTGCGCGAAAACGACGGCCAGTTTGACGGACTTTTGGGCACCACCTTCGGCATAGGGTTGCGACCGCAAATATTTCCGCTGATCTGGCGAGATAAAATCAACACCAAGATTCGCATTGCGCTGGATGGACAATATCGCGAGATAAGAACTTCGGACGACACGACAAGCGGGCGGCTGCTCGAAGGGCAAGGCGCTTTGATAATTTCGTATGTCACTCCGACTTTCGTGCCGTACGGAGGCATGAAATACGACTGGGCGAAAGTGCTGTTCTCGGGCAATCCGAGAGTTGCGGATAATATAATCAGCTCGAATAAAGTCGGCGCTTTTTTGGGCACGGATTACTTTGTCACTCCCGAGGTGTTTTTCTCGGCCGAGCTTTCGATATTCACGGAAACGGGACTTTATTTGGCGGTCGGTTATCGTTGGGCGACCGATTGGAAATAATAGAGGGAATCTATGGACATATTTCTCGATACGGCTGATGTGAAGGAAATCGAACAAGGAGTCAAATGGGGGTTGGTGGATGGCGTCACAACCAACCCGACGCTGCTGGCGCGCACCGGCAAATCCTTCGAAGAGGTCGTGCCGAGAATTGTCGAATTGGTGGATGGTCCCATCAGCCTTGAGGTGATCTCCGAAGATTCGGAAGGCATGCTTGCAGAAGCGCGCAGACTCCGTGAAATCCACGAAAACGTTGTGGTTAAAATTCCGATGACCGAAGAAGGAATCGTGGCTACGAGAAAGTGCGCGGAAGAAGGGATACCGGTCAACGTCACCTTGGTTTTCACCCCCACTCAGGCCCTGTTTGCGGCGAAGGCGGGCGCGGCCTATGTCTCGCCGTTTATCGGCCGCCTGGACGATATATCCACAGAAGGCATGGACATTGTGGAGCAGATCATGACCATCTTTTTCAACTATGATTACGAAACCCGAGTGATCGTGGCATCGGTGCGGAATCCGGTCCACGTATTACAGGCGGCGCTGGTCGGCGCCGACATAGTAACCATGCCTTTCGCAACAATGAAAGCGCTGTTTAAACATCCGTTGACGGATATCGGAGTAAAAAAGTTTTTGGAGGATTATTCAAAGATACCGAAACGCTAGGGCAATGTTCGAAGAGCGGCGTAAAGCCTCTTTCGATATATATTTAGGGGCCGTGATACCTCTTCCCCCCCCAAAACCCATCACGGCCTTCTTTTTTTGATAGTCGAATGGAATTAAAATCCTTCGGCTCAGAGCGGCAAAAAACGGACGGCATTTTCTCGGATCGAGGGGTCGATTATAAAAAATTTTTTCGATTGAAAAAACTTTCTTGACACAACCATAATTCGAGTTCAAATGACAGACTTATAAAAGCTCGGAGATGTCACTCTTTCGGATGTCAAAAATAAATGAACGACGGAAGAAAAGTGGTCATCTGCTGGTAAATAAGTGAAAGGGCTATAAGATGTCCAAAAAACCTCCAGCGCCTGTCTCGGCTCGCAGGACATTAGGACCTGTCGCAGATTTGGAAAGGCATTTGCCTTCGGATTGGTGGCGCACGCTCTTCAATTCACTCTATCTCAAGACTGACGGTGACGTAGTGGAGAACGTCCAGAATACAAGTCGCGAAGCCGAGCTGATCATCCGATGCACAGGGTTAGAGCCGACCGACAGAATCCTCGATCTGTGCTGCGGTCAGGGCCGGCATGCAATGGAACTCGCCAAGCGGGGCTATCAGAATATCATGGGGATCGACAGATCGCGGTATTTAATCAGGTTGGCCCGCAAAAGAGCCGCGCAATTGGGTCTGCGCGTAGAATTCAGGGAAGGCGACGCCAGAAAACTGCGGCTGCCGGAGGATTTTTTTAATCTGGTCGTCGTGATGGGAAACTCCTTCGGATATTTTGACAGCGAAGACGAGGATGTCGCGGTGTTGGAAGGCATTCGCCGCATGTTGAAACCGGGAGGCACTGTCGTCCTCGATCTTGTTGACGGCGAATGGATGCGCAATAACTTCGAAAAACGTTCCTGGGAATGGATCGACGAGAATCATTTTGTCTGCCGCGAAAGATCCCTGGCGTCCGATGGGATGCGCTTGGTTTCGCGAGAGGTCGTGGTGCACGCGGAGAGAGGCGTGATCGCGGATCAGTTTTACGCGGAGCGATTATACCCCCGCGATCGCATTATCGAACTGCTCGATTATCTCGGTTTCACTTCCGTCCGTTTTCATGGCCACATCAACGCGTTTTCGGACCGGGACCAGGATTTGGGAATGATGGCGCATCGCATGTTCATCACCGCGACTGCCCCGTTCACGATCAGAAAAAGCCGGAACGGAGTCCCGCTGTTTCCCGAAGTCATGGTGTTGTTGGGAGATCCGAACTTGCCGGATCAGGTAAAACGAGACGGCCGTTTTAATCCTGAGGATTTGGAAACCCTTCTGAAACTGAAAGAAGGGATGAGTCTTCTAAAGGAATACAAATTTCAGTATTTGGAAAACCATGCCTCGCTGTTTACCGAGCTTCGCGCGAATCCGCCGAAGTTTATTTTTAATTTATGTGATGAAGGCTTCAACAACGATGCAAACATGGAGCCTCATATACCGGCGATCCTCGATATGCTCGGTATTCCTTATTCCGGCGCCTCTTCCGCATGCCTGAGCCTTTGTTACAATAAAAACTTCGTGCGCTCGATCGCAGCATCGATGGATATCCCCGTACCGGCGGAAACATATTTTCATCCCGACGACATGACGGCAACGCTTCCTTCGGTATTTCCGGCGCTGGTCAAGCCGAATTTCGGAGACGGAAGCTTGGGCATTACCCAGAATGCCGTCGTGAATTCAATGGAGGATCTCATCAATTATTTACAGACCCTTCGCACCGATCTTCCGGGCTGCCCCATCTTGATTCAAGAATTTTTAGAAGGAACTGAATATAGTGTGGGAATCATTGGAAACCCCGGCCTGAATGTCCGCGTGCTGCCTGTTTTGGAAGTCGACTACAGCGATCTGGACCCGGAACTCCCGAAAATTCTCGGTTATGAATCCAAATGGCTTCCGGATTCGCCATATTGGCAAAAGCTCAAATATCGCGAAGCGCAATTGAGCAGCGAACAGCAGCAAAAATTGATCGATTACTCCATGGCGCTCTTTGAGCGATTGGGATGCCGCGATTATGCGCGAATCGATTTTCGAATGGATGCCATGGGTGAAGTGAAACTGCTTGAAATGAACCCGAATCCCGGTTGGTGTTGGGATGGGAAACTGAACATGATGGCTTCTTTCGGCGGCATACAATACCATGATCTGCTAAGACTCATTCTCGAAGCGGCGCAGGAAAGAATTGCAGAGGAACGCTCCAAAAATCGAAATGATTTGAATCGGATCGGTGAGATTTCCGCTTGATGTGGTTCGACATTGCTCACCGCTCTGCCCTCGACCCTGAGCGCTCGGACCGAAGGGAGTTCATCGAAGGGCCGATAAGCATCGGGCTGTTGATTCTGCTCGCAGATCCGCTATGATGACGCTCTGCAACCGGCGCCGCACAGCGAAGCGGTGATATCGAAGCCGCGCCTTTGGCGTGGCTGAACAAATCAGGTAACAGGCGAGGGCGCCTGTTCCACATTTCTTTATTATTCGGAGTTGAATCGCATGATCGTGAATGTCGTGAAACCCAAGTTTCAATTATTGACGCCGCTCGATCATATCAAGGATTATCCGAGATTGATCGAGCTTGCCGGCCGAACATGCTACAAAAGCGAAAAGCGGATCACGCCGGACAGCGCCTCCAAATTCATCCGCATGCTCATTCAGTCGAAGCATTTGTCCGTGCTGGAGCATTGCTCCATCACGGTTATGGTGATCGGGAGCCGATCCATGAGCCATCAATTGGTCCGGCACCGCATCGCAGCTTATTCGCAAGAGAGCCAACGATATTGCGATTATAAGATTAGGGGCATTCGCGCCGTATGCCCGCCGAGCATTTCGGGCAGTGTTGAAGAAGAGGGAACATACGAAAAAAAAGACGACAACTGGTTTTCGCCGAGCGGACAAGCGCTGAATTCGCAAGTTTGCGAGCTCTTCGTGGATTGGCTCGACACCATCGCATACACTTATGAAATGTACAAAAAATTTCGCGAACGCGGCATCAAGGCCGAGGATGCGCGCGAGCTTTTGACGAACTCCACAAAAACCGAAGTGGTCACAACATATAATCTGCGGCAATGGCGGCATGTTTTCGAAGAACGAGTTCTGAATACACACGCACAATGGCAAATCCGATGGATCATGCAATCCATCATGTTCAAATTCGACGAACTTCTTCCGGATGTGTTTGCGGATTTGATGGAAAAATTCAAAACCGAAATGAAAAGCGAAGAGAAAAATAACCACTGAATTCACGATGGATTAAAGATAAATCAGGTCGAATTTGATTTATTTATTCTCAATAACTGATATTCATTAATGAGTAATTTCTCACGAAAATCTGATATTGACCTCAAAATTTCAAATATTCCGGATAGCAAATCAATTCATGTTATTCCAGATAACTGATTGATTTTATGAGAACAATCAGAAGTTATGGATATAGGCATCTATTTTGCACTTTTATTGATAATTTACAGGGGATTTTATATTCATATCATTTGTGGGAGGTGGCTATGAACCGATTTTCAAATACCCCGTCTATTCATGTTTTCATTTTTCTTCTGTCCTTTTTGATTCTATTCGGATGCCAGAGCGGCAGCAATGGAACAAAAGCCGCCGGCACGCCCAGCCCTTATAAAACCACAGGCGATCTGGTGCGCTGCCAGGATTGCGACGAACTGCTTAACTGGATTCAACTCATGGCCATTATTAAAATGGAGAGTGAATGCGACGAAAACGAGAAAATGGGCGGCGGAATAGTGGGGGATGATGATGCCGTGCCGGGCGGCGGGACAGCTTCCGATGATGATTATGCCGCGGATGATGATGCATCCGCAGGTGATGACGCCAGCGGCGAATCGGGCGGCAACGCAAATGATGATGACAATCAGGATCACTCGGGCACAAACGTTCAGGAAGAGGGCGTCGATGAAGCGGACATCATAAAAACCGACGGCAACTATTTGTATGTTCTGACCGGCGGGCAGTTCATCATTTATGACGCGCAGAATCCTCCCGAAACCAATGAGATCTCGAGGCTCGCCGTAGAAGGCACGCCCCTTGAGATGTTTATCTATCAAGATAAAGTTCTGATCTTTTCAAAAATCTATAACGATAACCTGCAGGAATATCTTTTCCCGGGTATTTCACCCGATAAATTATCTTGGGAGATTTTGAAATTCACGATAGTCGATATATCGAATAAATTGTTGCCTCAGGTGCAGCGCGAGCTATACGCCGAGGGCTCCTACCAAAGCTCCCGCCGAATCGACGCTTCCACCAGGACTTTGGTTTACGCCATGCCCAAAGATCTGGGGCTCCAAACTTATATCGATCCGTGGGACAATATGGGTCAGCCGATTCCCCAAGATGAGCTGGATCAGATGTATGAACAACTCAAAGCGGAGAATCGCCAAAAGATTTTAAGTACAACCATTGAGGATTGGGTTCCATTGTATGCCGATGTCCTGCACATGCCCGATGGAACAATTCAGCAAAACAACGGCTTTTTGGCTGAATGCTTTAACACCTTCCGCACCTCTGATCCGCGCGGTTGGGGATTTGTTTCGGTCATAACCATTCTGTTGGACGATCCGACCACTAAGCAGGCTGATATCGCGATTACCGCCGAGGGCGGCATAGTATACGGCTCAACGCAATCGATCTATCTCGCAAGCAACCAGGAATATGATTACTCCTGGGATACGATGACGGGCAGGGAACCGGACGTGGAGCATGTGAATATTCACAAATTCGACATCTCCACGGATCCTCGCGTCGCCATATACATGGGCAGCGGAACAGTCGAGGGATATCCGGTCAACAAATACTCCATGAGCGAGAAGGACGGGTTTTTGCGCATCGCCGTCTCCGTAGGCTGGTGGGGAATGTCCGGGCCCACCAATCATATTTTCGTGCTTCAGCAATCCGGAGATAAACTGGCGGTGGTCGGAGAGTTGCGCGATATCAAAAAAGGCGAGCAACTATACGCCGCGCGATTCGATGGCAATCGCGGATATTTGGTGACTTTCCACCAGACCGATCCGCTTTTCACGCTGGATCTTTCCGATCCCTTCCATCCGCAATTGGTCGGAGAATTGGAAGTGCCGGGGTATAGCACATATTTGCATCCGATAGATGAGAACCACGTGATTGCAATCGGCTTATCAGGCGACGGAATGGGTACGACCTATGGCGTATCTCTATCTATCTTCGACCTGTCGGATTTCGCGAATCCTCAACTCCTCCATCGCCTTGATATAGGCGGCTGGGAAACGAGTTCGCCGGCGCAAAACGATCCGAAAGCGTTTTTATATTATGCGCAAAAAAATCTGCTTGCCGTCCCAATTTACACTTTGGGAGACGAATGGTCAGGGACTATAAGCCAAAGTTATATGGGCGTTTGGAAGATTGCGGTCGAATCCGGTTTTAATGAAATCGGAAAAGTGGACCACACCAACCTGACGCCGGAAGAAGGCAGCGATTTATTAACCGGACCGCCGTACGTATACCGCGGAGTTGTGATCGGCGATTACATTTTCACATTGTCCGAAGCGGCGCTTGTGATAACTTCTCTTGATCCGTTTCAGGATGCGGAAGAGATCCCTGTTCCATATAAATATTATGCAGATGAATATCCCGGAGGAGATGACGATGTAACTCCCGGAGGAGGAGGCGCCCAATCCGAACCCGGATCGGATCAGGGGACCTGATATGATTTTGCCGGCGAAAGCCTCCTCCATCTAAGAGGCCGAGAAGGCCGTGAGGCCCTCAATAACAGCTTCGAAGCGTCGTGCGATATGCCTGTCAACCATATGGGCTGTTTACTCCTTAACAATACCTCTATGTTTATTTGTGATGCGGCATGATAATTTCTTTCTTGCCAGCATGCTTTTATTTTTGGTAATAAATAAGGGTGATTGTAAAGAAAGGAAAATTCGGAGGGAAAGCTTAGGGACTGTGGGAAGATATTATCGAGGGGTTGAAGAATAAAAACCGCTTCAACCCCTCTCGCAACCTTTGCAGGATTATGCGCAACATCCTGCGAATGGCGCCTTTTCCAGACGGAGGGCTCCATAATGAAACTACTTTGGGGTATCGGAACAGCTTTATTAATCATTTCCATTTTCTTGTCCGTAGCATGCTCGCCTATCGGCGTAGACAAACGATTCTCCCCCGGAGAATCCGTTATCGCCGAAGCCTCTAAAGACAATTGGCAGGTCGGAAAAATTGAAAAAACGTGTATCGGGGGAATGAAAGTACAATTCAAAAGCGGAAAAGAGCGATGCTGCCTTGCTTCGCAGATAGCAAGAGATAAAACTCCGATCGGTCAAGACATTCCACTGGGGACAAAGGTTCTCGTCCTAAAAGAAGATCAGAGTTATTATCCGGCTGTCGTTTCTTCAGTCGGAGCGGATCATCGTTTTTATGTGAGCGGCGGCTCCGGCGATGAAATCCCGGTTAATTATTATCAATTGAAATTAATGGAATAGCTGCCGGCATTATTTATTAACCGATTGAAACCGGCAATCCCCGGCGGTGAGCTGCGTCAAATAGTCGTGGATTTTGTATTTGCGGTTTCTGCGGGCGGCTCCTCGCCTGCTCTCGTCAATTCCGACAACACCATCCGACTGATCGTTTTAAGCGTCTCAATCACGCCTTCTCCGCGCTTTGCATTCGCGGTGCAAAAAACTTTTTGATCTTTATTCAGCGTTGCATTCAGTTCTTCAATCGACAGCGAATCCGCAAAATCCCGCTTGTTGAATTGATAGATGAAGGGGATTTTGCTGATATCGAGCTGATGGAACGCAAGCGCTGCATCCAAAGACTTCAGGGTATCGAAATTCGCTTCCAAGGCTGATTTGCGGCTATCCACAACAAAAACTATGCCGTCCACGCCTTTGAGAAGCATGCGTCTTGTGGAATCGACGACCAGATCGCCGGGGACCGAATATAAATGCAGTCTGGTTCGGAAACCGCGAATTTTTCCCAAAAACAACGGCAGAAAATCAAAATAACAGGTCCGATCGTTTTCTTTAGACATCGCGATAAACTCGCCTTTATGTTCGCCGGGCGTGCGCTCGTGGATGCACTTCAGATTGCAACTCTTTCCGCTTCCTATGGGGCCTGCGTAAATGATCTTGCAATTGATTTCCTTTTCCGCCTGATTAATAAAAGTCATGGCGGCTCAAACCTCCCGTCTTCCGGAAAGGGCATGGCTTAGGGTTACCTCATCAGCATACTCTAAAAGAGAACCCATCGGCACTCCATGCGCGATTCGCGTGACTTTCACGCCCTTTTCCGTCAATAGCTCCGCGATATAAGAAGCAGTGGCTTCGCCTTCCCTGGTCGGACTTGTGGCCAGGATCACTTCTCGAAAATTTCCCGCGGCTATGCGATCCAGCAACTCGCGCAGTTTAATCGATTCGGGACCCACTCCATCCATGGGCGAAAGAGTTCCGTGCAGAACATGATATAGGCCGTTATATGCGCCTGTTTTTTCGATAGATGTCACGTCTGAAGGCGCCGATACGACGCAAAGAAGATCGCGGTCGCGTTGGGGATCGCTGCAGATCGAGCAAGGTTGCATGTCGGTAAGGCCAAAACAGATCTCGCATAATTTCACGCCTGCTTTCAGGGCCGATAAGGCTTCGGCGAGCGCTTCCACCTCAGAATCGGGCCGGCCGAGAAGATAATAGGCCAGGCGCATGGCGCTTTTTTTCCCGATTCCGGGCAGCTTGGCCAATAATGCGGTCAGGTGAGATAAGGGTTTGGGGTCCAACTCCCTCGCTCCTTATTTAAAACAAACCGGGGATATTCATCCCGCCGGTGATTTTTGTCATCTCTTCGGTGATCATGGCCTGAGCCTTTTTTAGGGCGGCGTTTACCGCAGTGAGCACCAGATCCTGAAGCATCTCAACATCGTCAGGATTCACGGCTTCCTTGGCGATGGCGATGGAAACGATTTCCTGGCGGCCGTTGGCTTTCACTATGACCATTCCTCCGCCGACAGTGGTCTCCACTTCACGGTCCGCCAATTCTTCCTGAAGTTTCAATATTTCGGCCTGAGCTTTTTGGGCCATCTTCATAATGTTACCAAAACCTTTGCTCATTCTTCCCTCCGCTTCTGTGTTTCAAGGTTCCGCGCCGTTATTTTGGGCT